>Ga0228711_1001523_pt1 | contig 34235 bp, 31 predicted proteins | sample MedpolnodulmetaG_2_FD_177996 | JGI IMG/M metagenome (GOLD analysis project Ga0228711, IMG submission 177996) | Root nodule microbial communities from Medicago polymorpha collected in Santa Monica, California, United States - brown nodules | ecosystem: Host-associated > Plants > Roots > Nodule... | reverse complement strand
CTTTATTATTTTGAAACAAAACAAAATCAATAAAGAAATGTCTTATTATTTATATATTCACAATATATATTTATATCAATATCATGATACAAAGTCAAACCCAATCAATATAGATTGGCTATTAGGGCTTACTCCAACAAAAACATACAAGGCTAACAGTTCGCTCTCAAAATACTTCAAACAGTATAGAAGCCTCACACAACGAGCACTCGGTTCGAACGTCATACTTGAAAATAAAACAAACATTTTCGAAACAAGTGTGATAAGAGAAAACGAGCAAATAAATAAAGCAAGAAGTGATAACCACGAAGGGTGCACAATGTCAGCTGCACGAAGGCCGATCGCAATCAAAGAAAGTTTGAAAATTACAAGGTCGTATAGGCCTAGGCGTTTCCAACATGGTTGTCATCATCACGTGGAGACACAATCTTCCCATTCTCAACTTACTTCAGAAAGTGGAGCCCATCCACACGGAACACCACATTGGGATTCATCACTTTAAGCTGGTCAACCGCTTATCAAAACCGTGATGAGCTGCGCCCACCAGATTCCTCTCCAGCTCCTCGATCCTGTATATCAATGCAAGACGAGCCAAAACAGCAGTATCCTCGGTCTCATCCTCACCTGGAAGGGCAACATCTCTGAGGCATCCTCAAGACCTTTCTTCTCCGCGGCGAACTTGGCGTGGACTTCTTTCAACTCATTGTAGAGTCGGGCCGCTGAGTCTGCTTTCTTCTCCAGGAAAGCAAGCTTCTTGTCTTTCTCAGACGCAGCCTTCTTTGCGGCCGCCAACTCAGCCTCCAGCGTAGACACCTTTTTGGCCATTTCTTCCTTCTCCCGCGCCAGAGCACCAGAACGCACCACCCCTTCAGTTGAAGAGTTGTTCACAACCTCGGGAATTTATAAGGCCATCATCGCACTGATTATGCCTTTGGTCATCACCTAAGTTCGACCAGCAACCTCCAAATCCTGGATCACCTTCAACTCGGGATCACTCAAGTAAAGGGAAGAATGAGAACCAAATCTATGAGGCTCAGACCACACGTTAGGAAGCTAGAACAGACCTTCGCCAGCATGAGGGAGACTCCTCAGGGGAACTGGAACTTGGGCCTGAACTTGTTTGCATGTGTCCACTTGGGCAGTTTTCTTTTTCTTGAGAGGAATTTCATCCTCTTCCTCAGGTTCATCATGAACACGGACATGAAACCAAGCATCGGTGATCCTTTCTCGGCGCTCCTCCCTTCTCCGGTTGCTGCTACTCTGGCCGGTAACTTTCTGGTTGGCCTTGTTCACTAGGGAATGAATGTGAGACATCTTTCCTGCACAAAAGAACACAAATTGTTCATTAAGCAAAAGGTGTGAAAACGAAGAGCTCGACAAATACAAGAAAGTAATAAAGGTCTACCAAGGAGTTCCATCGGATCATTCGAAAGCACCAAAGAATGGGTGTCAATCACGCAGGGCACAGTAACTTGATTCCCTCGCGAATCTAACACAAAGTTACCGTCCTCAGTTACCACCCTCAACGGCGAGAAAGAGCGCACGAACTCCAGAATCCGAGAGTAACTCGTTTTTTCCCGCTCAGTCAGGTCCGCATAACTATACCTAAACATATTGGGTTCGTGCTTAAAGTGATTCTGACTCCAGTGGAAATGGAAACGAGGAATACGTGCCAATATTACCCCTACATCCTCATGGGGACACTCCATTACTCAACGCCACCTCAGTTCGTTGCCTAACCAAGAAGAACCTCTCTTGGAATCTTGTGGTCTCACTGGTAAACGCCTCAAACAGCTTCTTGCGTTGGCGAAAAGACACCCAGTTTTGTCCGCCATCTTTACCTGTCGCCTGCTAAGCGGCGAAAATGGTGAAAAACAGGTCTTTGGTAGGGGAAAGGCACAAGAATTGACGCACCAGTTCAAAGGCCATCAGAAAGGCGAAGGAGTCCGGGCGTAATTGTGAAGGACACAATTCCATCCACTCAAACACGCTTACTTGGAAAGAAGAAAATGGGAGTCTAAAACCCATCTCTTGGAAAAAAAGCCTCATACATGGGAATACGATTCGCAGAAAATCTCGAACAGATTCTATCCGAGGTATTAGGGAGGTTGACTTCCCAATCTTCTCTCCTCCCAATCAAGCAATGCGGGATTTTTGCCGCTCCATTAGACGAGAAAAGCGAAACCGCCTTCAAAGGCTTCTTCCCTACACAGAAAAGGTCATTCACAACGTCATTGTCCTTGTTAGAATTGCTTGCCATAATCAAACTTGAAAGGAAAAAGCGAAGGAAGATAAATCCAAGGATCACGCCCGTCTCTCCTTCAAACCAACAGGTTTGACTATTGCAAAAGAGTGTTCCTCATAAAAACTCTATCGACAAAGCAGCAATCCAAACAAGACAGACAAGGCCAATATAGACGATGACCATACACGTCAGCAACTAGGCGTAACCCTAAGTGAATCACACTACATCCTGCCAACATTTTCTCTCAAAACATAGAAAACAAACAACAAACGCCTAAAAACTCCTTACAAACAGCAACAACCACCATGTCGGAGTAACATCTATCCTAAAACATGCACTTCTACGGTTTCTTAAAAAAAAAACTAAAGAAATCAAGCATGAAGACAGAGGAAAAGATGTGGCGGAACAAATACCTGTTATGATAGAGGAAGAACTGGACTCGGAGTTGAAAATGAAGGATCAGAATGTCTCGTCTCTGGAAAAACTTTTAGAAAAATTCTGAGTTTCTAAAAAGTGAAGTGAAGAAAGTATTCCAAACAAGCGTTTGAAACTACTTATACCTGTTTCACAACCTTTCAGAGTCATACAGTTAGAATTTGGTACGGTCGTTCACCTACAACTTGTCACTCCATCACGGTCTAGATCAAATCTAATCATGCATCCGACGGTCCTGATCAACGATAGCGATTCCTGAAACATTAAGATTAAAACAACGGTTCTGATGATACCTTGGAAACACAAACCAAGAACACTCTTCAGGCATTAGGTACTCGAGTACCATAGTAGCCTTTACACGTGTCATCTAGAAACCAAAGGTCATGTCTCCTCAATCTTTCCCTCGAGATATGGGCATTTATTGCTGAATGACAAACGACCAACTTCCTGACGAGGGAATCTTTCATCTGATCACGACTCAGCGAACTCCTATATGTCGAGCACAAGCTGCTCAGTTGACGAACTTATCTGGTCATAAAACACATGTACCTAGGGTGTGGCGAGCATGTCATCTCATACGCTCACCTTGCCAGGGCGATGACATGACCGACAAAGGAAGCTTCAGCATAAAGACGGGCTCACTTCTAGCCTTATTGACTTGCCGAATAAACAAGCAACCTTCATCGTACTTCCACGAGCAATGGCCTCGCCCCGCCTTAAGTCATCACTCTTCATCAAGAGCAACAAATTGGGGGGCTACTGTTCTGGATCGGTCAATCAGACTTTAGGCCCAACAACTATTTAAGCCCAAACACCGCGTTTGGCAATATTTACTCGTAACACCCATTCCCCGCAAGGGGGTGCACGGAGCAAATGAGACCAGTTCAAACAGACTGCAACGTCTCTTCCCATGTTCCCGTGAATCTCTCTCTGGCAGTTACACTTCCCGTGATTTCGTAACCGCCGGATACACGTGTGCCATTACAACGGCTCTGCAGCCACCCACCTCTATATATAGGGGACTCGTAACAGTCCCCAAGGTAGAATCTATCCTCTCTCCAAACCTTCATTCTCTGATCTCTACTGACTTGAGCGTCGAAGTGCCTGCAGGTACACACACCCCGTTGTTCCAAGAAGCACTCTTAAAGCTGGTAGCCACCATTTAGAATCTTCCTGTTTATAGCTTTCAAAATCTTCAGGCAAGCAAAGCAACAGTGTGATTAGCTTATATGAGTCTATGAACTTAAGTTGGAAGAGAAAATGATGGGAGGGAAAGATTCAAGAGAGTGTAGACAAACAATAATAAAATCAATGGTAAAAAAATAAATTGCTCTTTAATTTTATTTTTATGAGCCATTCCTTTAAAACAGTGTTGTCATCATGATTCTCTAAAGAGAAATAATAATATAAGTAACACTCTCTAACATACATTTTTTTATTAGTTTAAATTAATATGTCCCATAAAATTCATGTTAGTTAACATACACTTTTTTAACCAACAAAAAAATGTTAAAAATCCTAGGGACTCTCTTTTCAACACTCTCTTACACTCACTCTTTTATTACATACACTTTTTTAACCAACAAAAAAATGTTAAAAACTATACAAGAATTTCTACCAGCATTTTTATGAATTTATTATTATTATTTGACCACTAGCAAATTCTCCTTTTGTTTTTTTTTATGATATGAAAGTCTACTCTCACATTTAATCTCCCTGTAGTTGTTTTTCTTTGGAAAAACTACATAAAAACTTTCTCTTGCTCTAGCATGAGAATTTCTTACAGTTGCATTACAAAAATATTTCACTAGACATTTAGAATTGAACTATAGTTTTTACAAGCAAAAGTATTTAGTGAAAGTGAGTTCGATTTGATTGAGTGGAAATTGTTGGTCAAAAAGTGAGTATTTTGTGGGCTAAGTTAACAGCAAAGGTAAGCACTTTATTTTGTAAGGTGTTCCCTCTCACTTTTCACAATTACTTTTGGCCAAGTAATCATTATGTGCTTCTCTCTTGTATTCCACCACCACCAAATAAGAATGCAGTTGCCTAGAATTCTTCTTCAAAACAGAAAACAGTACACAATACAACATGGCAAACAGACCATGCTTCTATGCTTCTGCCAGGTCAGAGTACTAAGAGGTGTCATGTATACTCTGTAAGTAAATAATTTTGCATTCCCCGTATGTTCTTAAGTTTTTCTTTTCATTTACATTAGCTTCCTCTGACTTCTGAGTGATGTTTGCTCTATCCTTTGGATTTCTCATCTAAGACATCGTCATAAACACTAAACACTAGATACGACACTACGACACTGATATGAGTACTAATTTAAGAATATGAAAGTAGCTGAATATCAGACACCAAACATGTCATCGATATGATGTGTCAGTGCCACGTAGATACAGAGGCTATTTGTTTGGTTTTGTGCTGAGTACATTGAGAAAGTTCTCAGTTCCACTTTTCCTTGTTTGAAGAATTCTCTATATTAAGCGGGGGCTTGTAAAATAAAGAAAATGTACACACCAAAACCAAAATGCATTTCCACACTCTAATAGTTAGGTTTCAGTACATCAAACCCAAAAGAGGGAAAAATGTTTATTACACAATCTATGCACACCCAAAAAATCAAATAAGAATACAAGTTGGTACTGCTTATCCTTGAACTCTTTTTTCTCTCTATATTCAAAGTTAATAGGATAAGCGCAAAATTTATGCACACATGCACAATCAGGATGCTAAGGATTCTACAGACATCCATATTCAAAGTTAATAGGATAAGCACAAAATTTACGCACGCACACACACACACAATCAGGATGCTAATGATTCTACAGACAGAAGACTTTGTACAAAAAAAAAAATGGCAAACTATAGGACGACACACTAAGCACACCAATACTTTGTGCAAGTATCAAAAAAGTAATTTTGAGTGAAAGGGGTGATGCTAAAAGAATGTATCATAACATTCTATGGGAAGCATGTGCCTTTCAAAACTTAAGGCAGAATTGCAATCATTCTCAAAACAGGAAAACTTTGATGATGTTATTGGCAGAAGACTCTCTTCATGAATTCCAATTAATCAAGGATTTAGGAACTTTGAAGTACTTCCTTGGTCTAGAGGTAGCTCATTCTACACTTGGAATTTCCGTACACCTTAAAAAATTAAGAAAAACTCTGAAAGCCGAAATGCCAAGGATGGAACAAAGGATTCAGAAACGGGATCGTCATATGAATATTTGTATGTCAAATGAATCATGGATTATACTGAAGCGGTCTTACTTCACCACACCTCCTTTAAAATTAAGAAAAACTCTGAAAGCCGAATTGCCAAGGGTGGAGCAAAGGATTCAGAAAGCAGAACGTCATATGAATATTTGTATGTCAGATAAATCACGGATTATATTGAAGGGCTCTTACGCACGGTGGCGGTTTGTATGGGTTGACATTGGTACTGATAGATGGAGACTCCACTCCCAGTGTTTTCCTTAGGAAGCTCTTTTCCTGAAAGAAAGTGCTAAAAAATGGTTAGTATACTGTCAAACTTTGATATATCCTAGTGCCTAACAAACAAAACAATACAGTTTTTTTTTATTACAAAACACACTTAAAACAAAGGTGTGAATAACTCTAATGCACCGGTGCTGGATTGAATGGAAAAATGGTTTCTACGTATTAAGGTTTAATCAACTACACTAGTGATGCAAATACACAATGCTACCATTATTTGACTATCATGATACATGCAGTTTTGGTCCCTCTATTTTGTCTCATTTTTTTATTTTGGTCCCCCTATTTTTAAATCCATGATTTTGGTCCCTCAATTTTAAAAATGTCAAATATTTTCTTCACCTATGCATTTTGGGTTGGTTTTTTTATAATGGGACAAGTGAGATACTTATGTGGCAACTGAATTGATGACATGATACTGTCTAGGTGGGTTTTCACTTACCAATATTTTCCATTCATCCAAATATGCATTAATTTATATGACAAAAGTTAATAATTTGATGCAAGACAAAGCTCTAGGTAATTTTTCACTTTAAAATTCAGCCTCAATAAATAAGTGGACAAAAAATCAGACATTTTAAAACTGGGGAACCAAAATCGTAAATCAGTAAAAATAGGGGAGAAAATGCATTTCAGCCCACATTATTTTTTATCTACAATCTGCAAATATAAGTCATCTTAGTATTGCATCAGAAAAATAACATGATTATGCTGCATCGGTTGCAAACAATTGGGCCACTAAGATATTCTCAGTTCCAACTGCCATATCTTCTATAATTTCCAGAAGTCTGAAAAAATCACTTAATATTAACCCTCTCTGAGCAGATCTTTGTATAGAAAGAATATAGCAGAACCAGTACCCTCTTTGTTTTCCTATTATATCCCACGGGCCATTTTCAGCTCCATCCACAGATTATACTCCTCATGACATTTACCACTCTTGTCAAGGTCTCTTGCCTTTCAGTTTGAGATGTTTCATAAGCGTCACCCGAAGGTAGCGCGACAACGACGAGGATACATGTGTCAGAGGGGCTTGTACCAGGGAGGGCACACCCACCTAAGGAGCACACAAAGTGGAAAGCGAACACAACTGAGAAGCTTGCAGAAAACAGCGGAAAGCAAATCGGAAGGAACCGGAACGGGGACATCATGCATATGGTAGATTGCAAACTATGAAACACGGACACCGGACATGACAGTGACACATCAACACCAACAATCATTTGAAAATATGACAATTAAATGTAATTACATGTGTCACTGTCGTGTCGGTGTCGGACACTGACACGTGTCGGATACCGGACACACATTCGATCAGAAGTGTTGCTACTGCATAGATTGCAACAACAAAGGACAAGGAATTCCTGCACTCAAGTCAGGTTCTCCCCACCCTCTTCCTTGGATTAGTCCTTGAATTGGGATAGCAAAAATCCATCTTTTTTGAACAATTGGCTTACTATTAGACTATTAGACTTAGCCATTTGGGCCAGACCTATTAGACTTAGCCATGAACCCAACATACCAAAGGCCCTTTTCAACTCTCTATTCATCGCCTTCCACAAGGTTGGATATACTAATGTGTGTGCCCCTAATGATTTCTTCAACGAAAACCCAATGGTTGTCATTCATGACTTGCCAGCAAGCACCTATGGATGTTTCAGGTCCGATGCCAAATGATTAGCATCTGGAGGCTCCTGTAGAGGTGGTGGCTCGACTATTGTCAGTGGTGTGTGTAAGTCCACCTCAAGCTGAATAACGTCTAATTGTTTTGGTGGAGGGGTTTGGATCTCCTTGTATTCTGTGTACGATTCTTGATTTAACAGTTCAAACAAAGACACAAGGTTGACTAGAGTCTTTTGAGACCAAGAACCAGTATTCTCACTGTCACGCTGCCACTTCTCTTCATTTTTTACCATTTAGTTTGTTGGTTTGATCTTCTCCATGCAACCCACTTGCATTAAACAACAGATTTGCTTCTTTTACTGCTATAGCTTCTTCATCAGTGTCTGTTACTCCATTCTTGACCTTTCTGGTTCTTGATTCCCTAATCTTTATATCAGGTCTGTGGAAAATGATTCCCCGCACTAAATCCAAGTCCTCCTTACACCAACACATGGCTTCTCCCTCCATTCTCATGAATGCCCATTGCAGCTGACCGAACCCATGAATTTCTTGCTACTCACAGAACCTTTCAGCTTTTGTGATCCACCCAAGAGGATTTGTCCCTGTAAAATCCAGCAACTCCACCTTCTTGGCCCACATGTCATCCATTTCTTGTAGAGCTGGCGCTCTCTCGAGGATCCGGCAGATCGGAATAATATTTAGGAACCCAAGAATTGAATGGAATATAAAGGACAATTGTATTAAGAAAATAGGGAAGAGAGGAGAGAAAACACTCATCCATAGGATTCCCCTTTTTACATTAGAGTCACTACTCTATTCACAAAGTTTACAATGATCAGATACCCTCTTAACACCATAAACTCCCTATATACACAAGATAAACCTAACCACCCAATTAACTAATAACTTCTCTAACTAACTCGTTAGTTCCAAACCTAACATACTTCTAACTAGTCTATGTCGTAACAAGCTCATTGGTATCCCTAATATGTCATATTACTTCAAATTGTTTAATCCCAAGTGCATGGGTAACTTACACTGTCTGTAAATTCTGGGGTTGGAATTCCTTCGGCGAAGGATCTGAAAATAGGAGTCACTTGAAGAGGGGAACACTCCATTCTTGGCGAGGTAATTATCTGTTCATCACAGTTTGGTATCATATCTGCCACAGAATAAATATCTTATTAGCAATTCTGATTCATTGAAATGTTACTGCATTTAGCTTACAGAAAAGCATTTAAGTCTTGATATTTTTCAGCTTAGGAACTCTTTGAGCTTAGGTGGTTAAGTCAAGGGGTGATTCTTCATCAACTCTTTGAACATCAACTGAGTAACTGGTTAATTGTTTCTAAACCAAATCATTTACAAAAGTTAGGCCTCACTTACTTTCTATGTTTTCTATTTTCATTTACACTTAAACTAACATACAGAAAAAGAACATAGATCTAATATTTTTCTCATCGTTTTCTTTATAATTTTTGAAAACAGATGTAACATTTTCAAAAAAAAAATGAAAATGCCAAAACAATGTTTTTATTATGTTTGAAAATGCATTCTTCCTAGCTTTGTCTTTCATATTCTCTCTCACAATTGTTAACTACATCATTTATGATAGCAATGTAAAATGAACATAAATTTTAGAAAATAAAAAACGGAAAATGATTTCAGAAAGTAAACGGCCCTAATATTTTCTTGTAATTTTCCTTTTACGATTTATTAATTACATAAGGGGATTATCTTATTCTTACCTTCTTCCACTTTTCCAGTAGAAAGAACCTCTTTCACACCTTCACATACTTCTTTTTTAACCACAAGTTGTGCAGCTTGAATTTCAGTTCCAGTATCCTGATTCAATGCGCTTTCCAAATTATCACCAGTACAAGTTGACTTTTGCTGCAGAGTTAATCCTGTACTGTATTCAGAACTTCCTGGGGAGTTTTTGTCTGGTTTTATTTGCCTAGAACATATTCAGAAATCATTAGAAATTATTTCAGAGGCCACATAAGTTATATTTACAAAGAACTTAAACTACCTCAAGCGGGAATGGCCTCTCTCATTACTACTCTTAAACTCCTTGACAGTATGGCTTACAAGCTGTAAAACTGCAATTTTTTCTCCAATGATATCTGTTTGGTTCAGAAACTCTAGAAGTGGCTGTTATTCAAACAAATGTTAGATGATATTTGAAATCTGTGCATTATGACACCTATCATATTTTATATGTTACTCTGGAAGTGGCCGGTATTCAAACAAGTGTTAGATGATACTTGAAATCTGTGCCTTATGACACCTATCATATTCATATATACACAAGAACAAGGGTTAATGGCTTGTGATAGGCTTTCTAAGATAAAAATTAACTTTTAATATTGGAAAAAAAGATGTTAGAAAGATGAATTCTTCAGAATCAAAAATAGAGAAGTCGAAAATGTTCAACAAATTTTACAAACAAACAACGCCTATACTTTCCAATTAGATTGTTGTGCTACCGTATGGTACCATAGAATTAAGCCAAGATGAAAAAATGTTAAATGAATTTCATAAATTTTATGCTTGTGCTTTTTTTCAAAATCTCTAAATTATTGATTATAGGAAAAGAAAAAAAATTATAATCTGTAACAAGCAGGACAAATATTTATAATTTTGGGCTTTGCTCATCAAACAATTGAGGGAGATCTCTTTTTGGAGAAGCATGTAAAATGTTGAAGACTCAAATATGGAGTTTAGAAAGTATCAATCCTCACCTTCCATACTCTTTCCATGTTCTCTGAATCAATTATTTGAATCAATGCACTTATCTTCGGATCATCCTTTTTGAGTTCATATTTGTTATTTTGGCCTGGACAAGCAAGATGAACCAAAATCATATTAGCTCAAAGGATGACCAAAATTATATTTACAGAACATATTAATTAGGTCCACTTTTCTGTCCCTGGTTATCATAATGCAATATTCAAGTTCCATTGAGACAATTACCTGAACTGTTGGTCTTGTCATTGGAAACATGATGCCTGTCTGGAAAATTGTTCACATTATTGGATTGTTGAGCTAATTCGGCAAGTGGTGCTCTTGGCTGCTGATTTATTGAAATTGCATTTCGCAAATGTGATCTGTCTCCAATGTTGATCTTTTTAGCATCATCGAGGATATGGGCCGTCCTATTATGTAGTAGGATAATATGTTAACACTTTTTTTTTTGTTGCAAAAAGTTAAGTATTTTGATACTTAAAGTGCACGATACCTCGTTTTTTTAACTGGCATGGCAGATTCTGACATTGCATCTGTATTATAACCTTGAGAGGAAATATTCCTCTTGCTATTTGAATCAATGTCATTTTTCCCCCTCTTCTTGCGGAGTGTGGAGAAACGATTTTTTACAGCATTATCCGTTCTGTCATAGAAAGCATTACATTGTGAATTAACAGTTCACAAAATAGCCATCCAGTATTTGCAAGAAGGTAGGAATGAATATTGAGTTACCTTCCCGAAACCACCTTTGCTATTTCTGTCCATCTGTTTCCAAATACTTTCTGAGCCTACAAAGACAATATCAAGAAATTAGGTCACAAAGGGCACATTCAAATACATTTCTTTCAGATGTAGTTTCTGTTATCTGGTGCAGTAAACATATACAAGCATCTGGGTTGTAACCTCTGATTTTTAAAAAAAAAATTGCAGAAGGGGAAATTATCATTAATTAAAGTTATATTAATGGTGTCCCCGTAAAGCCTAGCTCAATTGGCAATGCCAAATTTGTTAGGCTGGACGCCTTCACCCGGATTCAAACCCGGGACCTCGCAATGGTTGTGAGTTTCAGTGGTGCTAGTAATGGTCATTCTACAAATGTTTCCGGGGAGGGGGATTAGAACGGTCTCATGAGATTACAAGGCCAAGCTTTTACCACTAAATTGACACCTTGTGGACAACCTACACCTCAGATTTGGTTTGTTTCGCTGATTTGGTTGTAACCTACACATCAGGTTTAAAAATTATATATTGAGGAAGGGGAAATTAGCCATTAATTATAGTGGCACTAATAGGCCTTTTACAACTGCTCTCGAAGGCATTTGTACTCAGTCTCCTAAGATTACAAGACCAAACTTTTAGTACTAAGCTGACACCTCATAAACAACCTACAAATGAGAATAGGCAAGGCTATGGGAAATAAATAGCTTCTCCATGATACTAGCAAGTTTAACGGTGGATTTTGTCAACCACACAGAGGTATGAGAAAGAAGGGGCAAAAAAAATGAAGTACAGGTTTTCAAAGTTCTAGCCAATGTTATTATATAACAACCTTGTTAAATTCTTATGAAAATTGTTATAGATGAAAGTTAATCTTTTGAACATATGAACCATTGATATAACATACCTCACATAAGAGGATATCTTCGTCTGGTGTCCATCCACCTTTCTTGAAATTGGCATTCAAATAAGTGTACCATCTGAGATTGTATTAGTTACTAAGCATAAGATTGACAGTAACGATAAAGCAGAAGCCATGAAAATCTTCAACAGCTACACAAAAATCAAAATATAAAAACTTCACCTTCTTCTACATTGTCTTGTAGTTTTGTCCTTGAATTTGGATGCAATAGTTGCCCAACTGCATATATCATAAAAAATTTCCTATAACTTGGCAAGCATCAGAGAAAATGTTTAACCAAACCTGAGAGACCTCGTGGTGGTCATGGTTCAACTGCCTTAAACCGTTCAACCAGGACAAAACCACAATCAAACTGAACAAATAACCGAACTGTAGACTGTGATGGTTCACAATTCAACCGTTGAACAATCCAGTTTGGTTAAATTTTTAAAAATTGAAGAGCAAAAAAACAACAGTATGGCAATAGAAAAAATAAGAAAGGGGAGCAAGTACTTTTCAGTTCCATGATTTCCAATCTGTTCTCTTAGTATATCATCCTCCTGAAACCCACATATATAACCAATATGTAAGACACCATCAAATGCAATGGAAAAATGAACAAATATACAACAGGTAAAGCTAATTTGCTTGAACAGTACTTGAGCTTGTGGGGAAAGATGGCCATTTGATCCCCACACAACACACTCCTGGTAGGGGCGAAAAGCTATAAAATGCGAACTAAGCACCCGAAATGGAACTATGATTCTGCAATCAGGGATCCTGCATTCATGCACTCGGGACATCGGTGACCGTTCGATTAAGATCAAACAGCCCAAAAATGCAGATTTCAAAATTTTATTTTACAATTCCAAATATCAAACTTGAATGGCCACCTTTGTCCCGTGAATGCGGAAAATTATCGATGGTATACGATCCAAATCTCTCAAACAGAGACTAGTCCTAATAAATGCAGATTTCTAAATTTTATTTTACAATTCCAAATATCAAGCTTGAACGGCGACCTATGTCCCGTGAACCCGGACTGTGAGGAAGACGCACAGAATCGGCAGAGACGCCCAATTCCACAGCTACGACACATTTTCGCGGCGATTTTGGCCGCTCCCACCAGATTACAAATCCGGCGACATTCCGGCTTGGCAGGTTGCAAGATTGCAAATACGATTCTACGAGTTGGATCGCGATTCTGTCTATCCTTGATCCAAAAACCCTAATAACATTTGATTCTTAGGAAAAAAAATTAAAGAAACAAGTACCTCTTGAGTCCAAGTCACAATATGCCGCTCCTTCTTCGTAGACGATTCTTCATTCCCTTGTTGCTTCTCCTTCTTCGTATCCATGGCTCGACTCGATCTTTGAGCGAGAGAAGCCAACCTACATTACTCTTTCACTATCATATATCAAGCACTGACAAACACCAAATACGATAATGACACGTGGACGGTGATAGTAATTTAAGAAAATGACATAATTGAATATAATCGCATTTAGAAACTATCATTCACCTTTACAGCATAAATTCAATTTCCAATAAACCCTACTAAACAAAAGGTATTATTATTAAACATAAAAAAGAGAAACAAAAATGTGATAATTACCTTCTTTTCCCAATAAAGAAAGAAACAACCTTAAATAATAACTTTTTCAGACTCTCCTTCCTCTGATTTCTCACTATTCTCTGTATAAACAAAGCAGAAAAACAATAATTCAATGCATAAATTAAAAAATGGGCAATGAAGAATATATAAAAGGAAAATGGGATTAAATTGAAAATCATATTTTTCTCGAAATTTACAAAAATTAACTGAAAAGGTGTACTTTTATAGATAATAACCCAGAAAACCCAGATTATGTGGAGGATCCAAACAAAACTTTAACTTAATCTACAAATGAGCTATAATAAAGGGTTTAAGTAAATAAATCGACAATAAGATGCATACAGTACATACCTTAACTCAAATGCGCATTCAATCTGATACATGTATGTAGAGAGAATCAAGGAAACAGGTTTTCGAAGTTTGTTGATTTGAATTTAATTAAATTAGTAGTAGTATGAACCGTTACCCATTTATAAATTTTTAAACAATTCCTTATAAAATTATAAATAATGTTTTCTCAAGTCAATTATTAATAAAAGGGTTAAATTAGTGGTTTCTGCTTAATCCTGTAAAAAAAAATAGATTTCAATATTAATTTGAAGATTATTTAGTTGTAGACTTTCATGAATTTTGATTGTACAAAATCAAAATTCACTCAAATTACAAGAAATGGAAGTACCTTGAATTTTGAAATTTAATATCACGAAGGTCTAAAACCAAAGAATTTTCAAATAACATGGTTGAAATTTAAACAAAAATTTTTTACATGGGTAAACCATAATTTGTTAATATTAAAGGGGTGAACATATATTAACCCTTAATAAAATGACAATTCATAAATTGTCCTTTATCTAACTTTTTTTTTCCTATTTAATCATTTGTTTAAACTATTTTATCATTTTATAATATTATTGAAATTATTAATGTTAAGAGACTATTTTTATATATATAATTTTTTATATGTATATAATGGTTTTTAGAAACAAAGAAATGGAGAAAGTAAATTTTTGAAATTTATTGATTGATTAATGAGAAATGATATTTTTACAATCATTTTATGACAATTTTTTGACAAATTTCTCTCTCATATTCACATTATATTTTTATTCTATCTCTTCCTTTTTCTTTCTCTATTGTTTTTGGCCAAGAGGAATGATATTTGTACAACCATTTTTTAACAACTTTTGGAACAACCCTCTCTCTCATACTCACATGTGTTTTTATTCTCTTTCTTCTTCTTTCTCTCTCTAATGTTTTCATCCAATGAGAAGAGAGGATAAATGATTGTCCCAAAGGTTGTTTGATATTTGTTGTACAAATACATTGCTCTTTGGTCAATGAAAAGAGAGAAAATGAAAGTTGTCATCAAAGTTGTCACAAATGGTTGTACACATATCACTACTCTTGATTAATTAAGGTATGCTTTTGTTGATGTGCATGTGGGGTATAATAGGAAGTTTCAATATTGCACTGAATTCTATGATTGGTTACTTAAGTTACATAGATTGCACAGTGTCAAATGTATTAATGTGCCATGGATTATGGTGTCTATCATTACTGACTAGAATTTTATTATTTTTCCTTTCTATTTTGTTCATTTCCGCCTTAAACTTCTAAAAATAACCCCATAATAAGTTAACTTCCGCTCGATACTCGACATGAGTTAACAAGTGTTGAACTCCAGTATGAGTTAACCAACGTTGACCCCCCAGCATGACTTAACTTGTGTTGGTTTCAGATCTGCTAACAGAATTTTTTTTTTTTAAGCACCAAAACACCTAAACATGCATTTTTCACAATACAAATTATCGACTTCAACCACATTCAATGTGTGAATTATCATCCACTTTTCTAATATGTGGGGTGGGCAAGTTCACATTAACTTCTTATTTATGCTTCAAAAAGTGATTCATCGTCCATCTGCCTGAAACAAGTAGTTTGGTTCCTAAGTTGTGCCGTTTTGCTCGGCATGAAGTATCTAGCGAGGAACAATTTCTTAAGTTCATTCCATGTCATAAAGGAATTAGGCGGTAGGGATTGCATCAACGCTATGACTCTGTCCCTAAGGGAGAATGGGAATAAACGCAGGCGAATGGCTTCCAGATTGACTCCATCGCTCTTAAGTGTATTAACAAATTGCAGGAAGACAGAAAGGTGCAAGTTCGGGTCATCCGTTAGGCTTCAAGAGAATTGGTTATGTTGTACTATTTGCAGTAGAGAGGGTTTACTTCAAAATTATTTGCTGCAATTGCAGAACGAACGATGCTCATATGAGGATCCTCATCAGAGGGAACAACAAATTTCTTAAGGGGCTGGTTGTCATTGTTATCATTGTCACCCATTTATGTCTTAGTGTTAGATCCTAACGGAGTGTCAAACTTCAATCGACGTCTAGTTCGGAAGTAGCGCTCAATTTCGTCTACATACCTAGTAATATTACCGGCACTTCAGGTTATTTGCATGCAATTAAAAATAAAAACAAAAAATGTCTTACTCTAGATGTTGTGACAACGAAATTGGGATATTGCAAAATTTGATACTTATTTATCAAAAAGAAAAAAATGAAAAATGTAAATTATCATGGGTCTACACACAAAAAAATAGAGAGGGAAAAAAGATCAAGAGTTAGAAACATAAAAAAAATCGGGTCTCTTCAAAAATGTATATTTATCTAGAAAAAGAAAAGATAAATAGTTCGTTCTACTCAATACTCATCTTGTTTGATTCAAAGAAGGGAGGTTGGAATACTTCAATGTTTAGTAGGAATCCTTAGGTTGATAATCTAACTTCAAATTTTTCTGTTAGCCTACTTTTCCAAAGATATCCCACCTTACCTTAAGCCACGTTATAACCCTAAAAGACCTCAAAGTGTGTATATAGTATGATCTTGGTTGTCTATTTAGAATTGTCTCAAATTTATAGCAAGGTACGTTCATGTGACGACTGAAGTGGGTAAATGTCGTGACCAGTGTAACACCCTAAAATCCCAACGTTGTTTTTATTTAATAATAAGTATAAATTAAGATAAAAAGGATGTTACACTTATTTATTCATCTGTCATACAATAAATAAATAGTGCATCGTACTCAACAATAGAAAATACTTTAAATAAAAACTTCATAATTCAAAGACATCAAATTCTTCATCAGCATTTGTTGATCAATAACATAAAAAGTCATGATTCTTTAACGTCATAAAATAAAGACATTCGACGTTTAACCCCAACCCAAGTGTTACAGATCAGAGCACGCATTTATTCAACTACTTAATAATAAAGATAAATAGCTACGGAGGTATATTCCTGTTGCCACCTTTTAAGCGTCCCGCAAAGCTAAATCTCCTCTTCCTGCGAATCTGTACCCCAAGAGTACAGACACCAAACACACAAACAATAGCAAGGGGTGAGAATTCACATCATAGCATATATTAGGATACATGAGAAATAAATTATATCATCATAGTTACATCATCATTTTATCATCAGTCATTCTACATAAAATTTACACCCATTCACTTCATATAGTCATAACACCACATACATCATATTGCACACGAACTAAACATTCACATCATTAGCACATACCATATTTCGCCTATTTACGACTTATATGCAACATACTTCCTTCCTAGACCTACATGCATGCCGGTACCAGATCCTATCGTCATAATGATGTAAGTCAGATGTGTGTTACTGAACTTACATCCGTCATTCGTCATTATGCAGTGTGATATGATGCATGAAGACACACTCAAAACATCATTTAGAAAACCCATAAACTACATATAATCCTTACATCATAGTCATTCGTCATTTTTCGTCATACGTCATTTAACATCATTCATCTTTAACGATAACACTTTATTTTACATCATCACCTTACGTCATTAGTAACTCCTCAATATTCAACGTCATATATTCGTATACTCATGTCTAACTCATGATTTCTATCATATTCATATCATATTTAAAACGTGTACCCTTGATTAGCTTACATACGTCCTCTACATATTTTACTTCTAGGGACACATTATATCCTTCATTCTCACTCTTTACGACTTTCACTATTCCATTTCCCACATAATGGTTTCCATCTATGCGACTAGCTTATTAAGTTTTCAAGATCTTATCGTCATGTATTAGTTCATCATTATTGTCGTCTACTACCTTAGACTTCTGTCTTAGTATTCTTGGTTTGCTATAGTTCTTGTTTTTCTAATTATTCTTATCTTCACCTTTATTCTCCTCTAACACTCTTGATACTCGTATTATTTTAAATACATTATGATACATTATGGCTTATGAAACTACTCTCATGACCCTTAATTAAACCCCTCTCATCTAAGGATCACTTCTTTTATTTTAACTTATGTTTTGACAGCATAACATTTTGACACTTGCTGTCAAAATCAACTCATGATCTGTGAAATCGCTTCATGATTTTGACAATATCAGACATACTGAAATTACAGATTTCTGTCAAAATCGCTTCATGATCATTGGAGTCGCCTCATGATTTCGACAGCATCAGACATGTTGAAATTACAAATTTTTCTGCGATATTCTACCATGGGAGCCTCCTTGGCTCCGTTTTTCTACTCTAAATTCACCAAAATCATCCCTAATCTTCACCCTATTATTACCCTATCATTAGAACATTAATTCTTCATTAACCTACCGGATTATCCACTCTTTTTAAGACTAAAAACTCAATTCAAAACCTAAACTAGTTCTCCCTCAATTCTCATCTTTCAACATCATCTTTTAATTCATTCATCTTCGTTATCTCATTCAAATTTACACCATAACAACAACAATATATTAAAATTTAATACAACCCTCCCATCATAGATTAAGATACCCTAAAGTGCAAATAATCTCCCCCTTACCTCGAATCCTTTGAAAAATCTGGTTTTGGCTTGACCTTATTGTACTGGGGTTTCTCTGCCTCTTCTCCTCTCTTCTATTCTTTTTCACGTCCAGTAAATAATGAGACCTCTGATTGTTAATTATCTGTTTATATTTGGGCTAGTCTCCTACTATTATTTTTTCTATTCTATTTTCTATTATTTTTACTTCTCCCTCCCCGACTTAATTATTTTCTACTATTTGACACCTCTCCCTTTCCTACGCTATTTTTTTTATTTGTTTTCCTCCCCATCTTATTAATCCTCCTAGTACGTCATTAACCATCATAATCTATTCGCTCATAGTTAACATAAATTTTAAGCATCATAACATCAATTTAATCTTAAACTCAAGAATTTCTCTAACTAGCATAATTCACCAACTCAATATAAATTCCAGGGTGTTACAACCAGCCCTACTGCTTTAGGAGATACATATGTGTATCCTGGAAAATAGTGTGGTTGAGAGTATGAGTTATCTTCTCTAAGCCTGTCCCGTTTGGATGTAAAGTGGTAAGTAAGTCAAGTCTGAAAATCGGTCGAGATTACAATCAGAGCAACTTCTTTGGAAATGTATGCTTTTTCTTAAAAAATTCAAAGAATAAAATTTGTTTTTCTTTTGTTACTTGAGGACAAGCAATAGTTTAAGTTTGAGGTTGTAATGACAGATCATTTTACGTTATTCTTAGCATGTTTTTCAGTCATTTTCAGTCATTTTTTCATCAAGAATAGAGGAGTATTATAACAATTGATTATGATTTCGGGACACTTGTAATGTTTTATATATTTGAGTCATGTAATTCTAGTTTTCCCGCAAAATAGCAATTATGGGGTGTTTTGATGTTTGGTGTTTGGACGAGCCATTTCAAGAAGGACTTTACCACTTCTAAAGCGCGTACGCATACGAGCTTTTAAGAATTTTTCATGCTAAAAACAAATGCACCAACATAATGAAAACTTTCTAAGAAATGAATTTACTTAAAAATTTGCACAAAAGGGTCCCACTAGACGTGTCAATTTGTTTACCGGTATTTTTGGTAAACAATCAATATTTTTAAAGTTATTACCTGCAGAATCAAACTACTAAATCCTATGACATATTTGTGTAATATTTTTCAGAAAACTTTGAATGTTCATCATTGCTCATAAGTTTGAATGTAAAAAAGATGAAAATAACCAACTATTTCCACTGAATCGAAATTCGTTTAAGAGTAAAAGAAAACTTAAAAGTAAATGTAAGCAATCTTTAACGAAACAACATTTGATTAAATAAATGTAGAAAGTTGGTGCACATAATCATACATTTGCCTATGACCTGTTTCTCACTGTAACATAGATAATTTGAGTGTTTAGTTTTTTATTTTTTTTGAATGATTTGTGATCCCTATTTCCTATACAAACACTATATATATACTTAGTAAAAAATAACTGAAAATAACAGTCACAAATAAAGCCTTCGACGCGTGTCTTACTATGTCTCTCAGAAGCTTCCGCTTGTCTTCGACTTCTTGATCTTGTCTCTTCATAAGCAATTTGAATTTCTTCGATAGAAGCTGAATGACTTTGCAATCTCCAATATGCCAAGTGCTCCCACAATCTGTCGAACTAACAATCTTATGGAATGTAAACAAACACTAATCCCCAACTTGGCATGTCTTTTCCTGTCGAATTGAGTGTATCAAAAACTACAGTCTAACATCTGCATATACATATTTATATAATATATGAAATAATTTTTTTATTTTTGTTGTACAATTAATTTATTTAGCTATTTAAGCCTAAACCTAAATCTAAAATATGCTTAATACAGTAACTGCTCCGTCTGTTGTTGTGCAATTTTTTAGGGATATTTTAGATTTTTTTATTTGGCTAAATAGTACAATTTGTACTATATTACGATTTAATCTAAAAATTTTTGGATCATAATTTTATTTCAGTTATGATGATTTTATTGCTTTTTTCATGGTTAAAACACAAGTAATAAGTGCACGGATGAGCAATTGAGTGCCATAAGTTATGAAAAATGACACTAAAGTTGTTGTCTACTATGATACAAGCTCAGATACAAACACTTTTCATAAACGCGAGTATGAAAAAAGACATCATAATACCCTGCCCATAAAATACTCATTGTTATCCCTACTTTTTTCGATTTCAATTATAAACAAAAATTTCTTTAATAAATAATATATTTGATAAATTTATTTAAAATGTGAATTTTTGTTTATAATCGAAATGGAGTATTAAAGAATGTGGAGTTGTAGTAGGAACCTTTGGTCGTAGTATAAGCCATGGACCCACACAATTGAAGTGTCGCCACGTGGCAGTAAAGTAGAAATGAGACAAAGTACCATCCTTAACGCTACTGCAACGTAGCAGATCTCACTTTCAACCATGACCCCATAGCTTCTTCTTCTTCACCCGCCTAAATTCTTTGACCTCCTTTCACTTTCCCTCTTTTCCACGATTCCATTCCCATTTCAAAACCCTAGAAATTCTTCGATCATCGTGAATGTTCACAACACGTCGTCGCAATGGCGGGTAAGTCTGACTCAGTATCGATCCGTGTTCCTTATAAGAATCTAAGAAACGATTCTTCCGCCGCGGAAGTCGAACTCGTCGGCATCGACGGCGACGGCGATGAACCTCGGCATCGGATTGATCTTAATTCACCGCCGCGCGGAGATCAATTACCGACGAAGAATAATGCTTCGTTAACGCATCTTGTTCTTAGTTGCACCGTTGCTGCTGGTGTTCAGTTTGGCTGGGCTTTGCAGCTTTCTCTTCTCACACCTTACATTCAGGTCCTAACACGTTTAATCGATTTTGTTTTTCTTAATTTTGATTAGATCCGAATTTGTCTTAGAATTGCGATATCATCAATGAAATTGAATTGATTAATTACTCAGATTAGCGTCTCATTGAGTTTGAGTCGGATACCGAGTTTCCAAAAAAAAAAATAGTCATTTTGATTTCTGAATGTGTGAGACGCGATCACATTGTTATTGTAGTAGTATCTGAAGGAATCAAAATTGTAAATACATATTGAGTGTAATTTTAGAACTAAATTGAGTAATGAGAGACACATTTGACGATTAAAATGACTAACTAAAGACGCTCATGATTAAGAATTTGCAATTTCGATATATTTAGAAACTATGATGACGTTGTTTCACATTCAGGGACTAAAATGGTTGTTTACTCTTGGATTTGGGATTTACTACATAGTTACTCTATTTGTTTGGTTTTGATGCAGACATTGGGAATAGGACATGCGTTTTCTTCATTTATTTGGCTTTGTGGCCCCATTACAGGCCTTGTGGTAGGTTTTCTTTTCATCTTTGATTTCAATTCTCATTACATTTTTGATTTGAAGTTCATTTCATATTTATACTTACTATTCTGGCATATATGATTTCTATTGCTTCATCAGAATGTGTTCAAGCCTTCTATATTTTATGGCTTTGTTTCGATTTGATCTTAAATGATATTAATGTCATATACAACTATTATTATGATCAATTGTCGTGTGTGTGCGCGCCTAACTATTTGAAACTCGCACTTGCTTCTCGCTGTTGTGATTTATTTCCAAGTCAAATCATTCTTCAGTAATGCTGATATTTGCATTGCGAAGAAATTTTCGTGAAGTATTGATGGTGTGGTCTTAACAAATTTGTGTTTTTATTTTTTTTATTTTTTTATAGAAACCAGTACAAAAATACAATTTAATGGTCTGAACAAATTTGTATTTTTTTTTTATAGAAACCAGTACAAAAATACAATTTAATTATAGAAATTTACTTTTATTGATGGTAAAGTATAATTAAAAAGGAACGAAATTTACTCACACTATAGAGAATGCACAATTCACACTTATCTCAGGAAAGAAATAACATTACACTGATATAACACAACTCCTATCTAATCTAAGAAATTCAAGAGTCTTGGTCTCCCTCCAAGAATGAAGAGCTTGTTCTCACTCCCAAAACCATTCAAAACCTATCTCATAACCACTTTCTCCTTTCATTTCTCTATTTATTCTTAAACTTAACTATAACCGACATGATAACTGTAACTGCCCGCCCATAACTGTCATAATAAGTAGTCTTACAATTTTAAACTGGTAAATTACAGGTTCAACCTTGTGTTGGTATTTGGAGTGATAAATGTACTTCAAAATTTGGCAGAAGACGTCCATTCATTCTGGCAGGATCTCTTATGATCTCATTTGCTGTAAGCATTTATGACAATGATTATTTTCTGACATACTTTTTTACATCGGATTATATATAAGCTAAATTAAGTCTTGTAATTTAGGTGATATTGATCGGGTTTTCTGCAGACATTGGATATATATTAGGGGATACAAATGAGCATTGCAGGTTTCTGTTTCAATCATTTTGTACTTTTCTTACTCATTTTATTTCTTTTTCTTTGAGTTTGACTTACAAAAACTCAGATATTAATGGAATTCATTTGTATGATCCAAACTTGTAGAACATTTAAAGGGACCCGAACAAGGGCTGCTGTTATATTTATTCTTGGGTTCTGGATGCTGGACCTTGCCAACAACACAGTGCAGGTAAGTTTGTTAAATGAATCAGAGTGTGCTTTTGTTATTTTAACTTTATACCGATGATGCAGTGGTAAGCTAAACCTTTCATTTGTTTAAATTTAAATTTAGGGGCCAGCTAGAGCACTTTTGGCAGATCTGGCAGGTAAAGATTTCTTATTGTACATGTTTACTGTTCAATTTCTCAACAACCACAATGAGAATCGTTGATTTTCATCTTGTCTTAAAATACTTGTCTGGTGTCAGGAGACATAATGAAATAACACTTTTGCTCATACTTAGGTCCTGATCAACGCAATGTATCAAATGCTGTCTTTTGCTCATGGATGGCAGTGGGTAACATTCTAGGATATTCTTCTGGTGCTAGTGGAAAATGGAACAAGTGAGACCTTGCTAATATTTTGGTGTTATTCCATATTTTTGTACACTGTCAACTATGTCAAATTCATCACACTGTTTTTTAATTGAATATCTTATTATGGACAAAATTTAGGAACAATTCTTGAGGTGCTTTTCGTATGGTTCTTAACTAAAAATACGCCTATGTTGCATATGATAAACTTTGAGGAAATCATGGTGAATTTAGTTAAGAACCATACAAAAAGCACCTAAGGAATTGTACCTAAGTTTTTTCCTCTTATTATTATTACACACATTTTTAGAAATTTGAGTACTTATGAAATCAATAATTAGAAACAACACAAGGGAGAGTAGTTGGTTCTACATTTATGCTGCAGTAATATGGGAGAATGTATCTTTAGAAAGGAATAATTGTATGAAGCAAAAACTTGGACAACAGACATGACACATAGACACCAATAATGTCCAAAATATAGGGCCAGCTACATGGATATGTGTGTATTATATAATTAATCATTATATTATATAAATAGATAAAATCAAATGAGATTGAGTATTATTAAGAAAAGGCCTAAATTGAGAGTTGAGATTTATATTCGCCATTATTTCAAAAGAACTTGCTTAAGTATTAAACCTACCTAATATTAACAAGGCTCTCTAGTCTAAACAATACTAGAGAAATCATTATGCAATTTGAAAATTTTGTTTAAGGGCAAAAAAAAAGTTTCTAAAACGATATGGTGAACTATTGAACTGTGTCTTTAACCTTCAATCCATCTATCTACTACCAATGGAAGTGTTGGTTAGCTGCCAGACATGTATTCAGGTCGTGGCCTCCATTTGTCAAAGCCAAAAATAATGTTTAAATATTCCGACACTAGAATGAAGTGTTTGACATGTGACGTCCGATATGTGTTAGACACTCGGACACGTCTTCAACTTGGAGTGTTGGTGCTACATTTGAACTAGTCATGTTAAAGATCTCATAAGTGGTTTTGATAATTAGATTTATGTTTTTCTTTTTTGAACAACAATTAGATTTATTATATGCAATGATTATGTATTTGGGCTTCTTGTTATTGCTGCTATCAATGTTGTTAAGATCAAGATTTTGACTATGATCGGGAGGGGTACCAAGATCGCAACCAGGATCTATCCCAAAGGGAAAAATAGAGACAAGCAACTTAGATGGCAAAAACAAAAACAGGGGCCGAAAACAAAACAGAGGATAATAAAGAAAAATAGAGACAGTCAACTTGCCAAAATTGAAGAAAATAGAGCACAAAAGGAAGGAAGAAACCGAAGGAGCCGTACACAAAAAACAAGGACAGCAGGAAGAGGAAGATGGCTGCAAAAGACAGAAATCAGAGGATTGCTGTGCGATTGAGGGAGAGTTAGACTGTGAGAGCCCACCCTGTTGTGCTTTGTATGCGACTGAGAGAGAGAGAGAGAGAATGGATGCAAAGGTTTATGGCTCGTCTGACTGAGAGTGAGAATGGATGCAAAGTTTTATGGCTTGCCCGACAGATAGTGAGAATGATAGGCAGAAATGGTCGTGAGAGAGGGGGAAGATGTGGACAAGGTCGTGAAAAAGGGTGAAGGTCGAGGCTGCGAGAGACGGTGCAAGGTCGCATGAAATAAATATTACTCCCTCCGTCCCGCAATAGATGACTCATTTGAAAATGTGTAATTTTGACCTAACTTATTTTAACCATATTTTTCTACTAATATACAAAGATAAATAATATCATATAAGATGTCATTAGATTTGTCTCGATGAGTATTTTCAAAATATCAAATTTTCATAATTTTTTCTAATATATTATTCAAGATATTTAAGCTCAAAATTATGCATTGGAATGCGTAATAAAGTCAACTGTGTCAAGTATTATGGGACGGAGGGAGTATAGTATTAGGGTTTTTCCCAACTAGGTTGCGCAAGGCCCGATGCGATTTCGTGATCCAGAAATGATTTTGTTCTGATTTTGCTTCGATCTTACACATAACTCAATTTTGCTCACGATTTCGATCGTAGGGGGTGACCGAGATGTCAAACTCATTCATTTCTCTTGTTCGATCTTGCTAATGAACTTGCGATCTTGATAACATTGGTTGCTATGCCATGAAATCCATTGAGTATTGCATGATTTACAGAAACACACCATTATTGAATTTATATATGTAATTTTATCTTTATTTTTACTTATAAAGTTCTTTCTATATGTATTACTGATTAATATTTTGGTTTTTCTTACCTTAACAGATGGTTCCCTTTCTTGACAAATAGAGCTTGCTGTGAGGCATGTGGCAATCTTAAGGCAGCATTTCTTGTTGCTGTGGTAGGTTACTACTGAAAATCCTTTTAAATGGGCCTTCATATTTGTCTTTCTGTTGCTTTAAGTTCAGAGATCATAAGCATAACTGATCTAATAATGTGCCACTTTTTTTCTTTCTTTCTTTTCTACTTACTGGCAACATTAGAGAGAGAGAGAGAGAGAAAGCTGGGGTAGCACCTATCATAAATAATATGGTTGAAATTTGACGTAGGTGGTTTTGGCATGTGGAGAGAAGACCTATAGATTTTATAGTGAGGAGAGTAGGTGAGGTGGAGGGTAGTCAAATCACTAGAGGCACATGACGGCCTAGAAAAATTATAAGAGAAACTATTGAGAAAGATGTAGAGATTAATCACTAGAGGCACATTATGGTGTCGTTTGTTCTGACTCCACTTAGTAGGATAAAGCTTGGTTGCTATTGTTGTTGATGTCTTGAAAACAGTCAAACACATTCTCCTTCAGTTTGTCTAGTTTTTTCTGTTCATTTGCTCTCCTTTTTTTTTATTAATTTTATTGTGGGGAAAGATAATTTTTAGCTTACTTATCTGACTTTTTCTTAGTACCTGTTGTCAGAGTCCATATATGGATACGGGATTTGTGGTATTATAAGGAATGCAAGTTTAGCAAGAGAAATAGAAATTGGAGAACTTATAATACCACAAATCTCGTGATTTTAGTACCTTAGTAGGTCCAAGAATCCATGATGCAAAGTGAGAAGCACTTCTAAAATAAGGCAGTGCTATTGTTTCCTGGAGTTATTAGCTAGTAGATCTATCATGTTTTTCAATCATACGCTGCTAAACGTACTGCATTATATGTGCATATTTTAAACTTATTTGATAGCTTCAATCTCATGGTACAATATTGGCAGGTGTTTTTGACATTATGCACACTTATAACCCTATATTTTGCTGATGAAGTTCCGCTTACTACTGCAAGTAAACATCACCAGTTATCAGATTCTGCTCCTTTATTGGATGAACAAAATGGCATTGAATTTCCAAAACAAAAGCCTTTATCTGTTATAAATGAGTCCAATGGTAAGTTAAGTGAGGATCGCTCTGAGGAAGTTGTAAATCTGAAGCATGGAAGTTTCAATGCTGGGGAAGATCATAATGAAAATTTAATGGATGGGCCTGGAGCAGTATTGGTTAACTTGTTGACAAGTTTAAGACATTTGCCACCTGCTATGCATTCAGTGCTGGTTGTAATGGCTCTCACTTGGGTAGGTACTTCATTACTTATGTTCAAAAGATTATTTTGACATCATGCCTATTTTCTGTTTTGGTGCTTCTCATTTGAGATCCTTCTTATATTTCCTCCAACCCTGTCTACCTGCAGTTGTCATGGTTTCCCTTCTTTTTGTTTGATACGGATTGGATGGGAAGAGAAGTTTATCATGGGGATCCAAAAGGGACCACTTCTGAAATAGGTCTTTATGATCAAGGTGTTAGAGAAGGTGCATTTGGTTTGCTATTGAATTCTGTAAGAACTCAATATTGAACATAATATTTTTTTAAAGAGATTTGTCACAAGTGTTTATCAATGGTGATCGGAGACTTTGTTTATCTTTTATTAAATTCAATTTTTTGGACATTTTTTCCTGAATAATTATTTATGGCTTTATAGGTTGTGCTTGGAATTAGCTCTTTTTTAATCGAACCAATGTGTAAGTTGATGGGTGCAAGATTAGTATGGGCAGTGAGCAATTTTGTCGTCTTTGTTTGCATGGCTGGCACTGCTATCATTAGTCTAATTTCTGTCCATGATTATACTCGAGGGATAGAACATGCAATTGGAGCAAGTGAAGGAATCAAGTATGCTTCCCTGGTTGTGTTTGTTCTGCTTGGATTTCCGCTTGCGGTGAGTGAAGTTTTATCATTCAAACTATTTTGATACATTGTCGGTTTCCTTCTTTGCCTACCAATCTTCTTGACCAATCATTGTATTAGTTGATTTAGAATTTGGGTGTTTATGTTACAGATTACCTACAGTGTTCCCTTTGCTGTTACAGCAGAGTTGACTGCTGATTCAGGTGGTGGCCAAGGTTGGTATTAGATGTAGATGTTGTGCTTAATTTTTGGTCTATTAAAAGTTTCAGATATCAAGATGTTTGACTTTTTCTGCAGGATTGGCTATAGGAGTTCTAAATCTTGCAATTGTTGCTCCACAGGTATCATTTTCTTCTCAAATACTTCTGTCTGCTAGTCCTCTCCATATTTGGAGAGCAGACCCTTTTAGAGTTGTATTGTCATCTTGTTTTTATTTTATTTATTTAGTTTGATGGCACTGGTGGTATGTGTATGTTCGTATTACAAAACTAATAATCTGCAATCTGATGTTCTTTCCTATGCAACTAACACTTCCTTATTATTTTTGGTTGAAATTCCAGTGCAATTCATTTTAGAACAGGGTAATTGAAATTTATTATGACTGAAAAACCTCGTAATAAATGAAAATTAGCTACTTTGAGCTGGTGTTAGTTTTCCTATTTATGAATGTGGTATCGAAATGGAACTAGTGGTTTTGGTGTTCATCAATGACAGCTTACATGTTAGACTTATTATCAGTTTTCCATAAAGAATCTGTTTACATCCAACCCCCAATTAGGAAGGTTTGCAACAGAAGTTAGGGTGGACCCAAGGGATCACATGTTACAGATCAATTAGTTAAGCCTTGTCAGTTAAGAGTTGGTCTTATAAGCTGTTAGAGTAGTGATTAGTTAGATTGTATGAATAGCCAGCTAGTTTGTTGATTGGCTATTAAAATTGGGAGTGGCCAAGCTCTCAATTACCTGATGACTTTAATAGTAGGTTTATGTTATTTCTGCGAATTAGATTATCTTGATTCAAGTAAGGAACAATACATCAATAAGACTACTTTTTCTTTATGTAGTAGCTACTTTCTGAATCAGTACCTATGAGTACCCCTAAAATTTGAATTTCCCGTAAATGTTAGTTCTATTTTGATGTATTATTTGTTTATTTAGATGATTATATCCCTTGGTTCTGGTCCATGGGATGCTCTCTTTGGTGGTGGCAATATTCCTGCATTTGTTTTGGCGTCCATCTGTGCTCTAGCCGGTGGCATTGTTGCAACTCTAAAACTGCCAAACCTTTCTAGCAGTTTCAAGTCATCAGGTTTTCATTTTGGCTAGCTGTTGGGAGATCTAATCCATTAGTGTTTTTAACTTGTACATGGTCCTCAGAAATTGGAATAACATGAAAATTTTGGAGAGTAGGCACGTTGATTGTGTTATGTTGCTTTCCATTACACAAAAGGCGCATTACAGATTCAAATTCATTCATTCTTCCTCCCACATTTGTGGATGTCTGTATTGTATGTAATATATTATAATGGTTGCACAATAGAAGAAAGCTTAGGTGCAAATAGTAATACATGTTTGTAATCACACCGTTATTCAATCAATTAGTGATTACAATATGATGAGATCAATTTTGATAGTTAATCTTGCGACTTGGGTTCACACTTGCTTAAAGATTTCGATCAAGCACACTTTCTTCCCCATAAAACGTATAAATCTTTGGGTTGAGACTTTTGCCTGAATGGAGCACATGTTAAGTTAGTTTTATTACAGTAGAACGTATAACACTGTAAGTTATCTGAAAGCTAATCTTAGAGGTTTGTACCATGTATGTATATGATGTATGGTGGTGTTGTAAAACCTGCTTAAGAATGCAAATGTATGTTGAGGGTAATGCTTTTTTTTTTTTTTGGAAAAATATAATTTCCTTTCCCACCCTATGCACTTCTTGCAAGCCCTCCGAATTGATCATTTTACTCAATCTGTATTTTATAATACGAAGTATATTTGATGTTTTTCAGATAATAAAATCCGAAATGTGTTTGCTCAGTTTTTGGTCATATTCAAATTATTTTATTAACAAGTCATAATTAAAATGACACAACTTAAAGTGACAATATAAAATAGACAGCCAAATTTAATAATTCAACACATTATTAGTTGAAAATGAATTCATAATACATTTACTTTAACATAACTCTAATTAGAACAATATGTTTGACACCTAAAGTTAAATTTGTAGTATAAGATGGAGAATGAGTGGGTGGAAACTGCTATGAACAATTCCAGATCCAAATTGATACGAAAACACAAGATGGGGAGAAATAGCCTCATGAAAGGCTAACAATAAAATATTGACATCATAACCGCCCCTAAAGAAAACTAAGAAAGAAAAGGGAAGGAAGATGAGATTCGAAGGAAATGGAAGAAAGGAAGAGTATTTATAGGTGAAGGATCACATACAATGTATCTACAGTCAATCAACATGTGCAATACAATATAATAATGTGTAAAACATCACATTTGGACTCCAGAATTATATGATCTTTCAATGACTTCCCCACCAAGCCACCGTCTATATTTTGGGTTGTTTTGATTTATCTAATTCTAACGAATGTCGAGTAAAGGTTTAGATCATATGATTCAAAAATGTGCTTAGATTGTTGAAAAACTTGTGCTTTGGAGGGTTTGTCACGATTCATATTATATAATTCACACCAATCAAATATAGGATTTTTCTATGATCCACGACATATAGAGACTTCTATAAATTTACATGTTTGGTTCATTTGCAAACCATACCATATAACAATGAACACTTATCCAGTAGATATGAACACTAAGCTACCTGTAGTTTATCACAATGAGGGGAAACCTAATCTGTTTAGGGTCCACATTGATGTTACATTGTCTCCGTTGAAGGGTCTGCTCGACAAATTAACGACCGTCTCAACCATAGAGACACAAGGAATGTGGTCAATGTTGACTATCATCGTCCATTGTTCGACTTAGATGGGCTCATTTAATTCACCAGATGAAACTCCAGAATGACGACATGAGAACCATGTTCTCTATATTTGATCAATATAGTTCAAAGGGATCAATCGAGTTAGACGTTTTTTTTGGTAAGATATTTTCATGATATTCATGACAATTTGATACAACTTAAGACCTACGAACAAATGTGAGCTTGCATGGATAAAAAGATGAAGAATTTTGTTTGGTTGATCCATGATCTTGTTTGTGCTTAAGTTGTTGTTGAAATTGTTATGTTTAATTTTTGTTATTTTAGAATTTTATTTAATGGGGCAGATTTTTCTTTTTCTGTAATCTAAACAACATTCAAATTATATAATCTGAAATGTGTCAAACCCACCAAAACACAAGTTTTCATATCGTTTAGTCACGTTTCAGATTATATAATCCGAATCATTACTAGGCATGCGTTTGGATCATATAATCTAAAATAGTCCAAAATTCGAACAGTGACCCAATCAACAAGGTTTGAAAGGTCAAATGATTTTGACTGGTCAAATGATACACATTTTTATTTATTGATGATACATTCTATGTTCAATGTTTGCCTATAATTATCCTTCCTTTCTTCCATATTCTTCATTATAAAACTCGTTTTCTTTAGTTTTTTTATTTTATTTCTTACTTTTCTTTTGGGGCGGTTATGATCCCATGATCACTATAGACCATCATACCATCCCCAAAACTTGCGTGTGATTTTTTTGTGAGGATGTTATGATGGTCAACTTAGATCTTTGATCATCTTTTTTTTATTTTTTTTTATTATCATATTTGATCATCTATTTCTTTTTTTTTTATAGGGGATTCAGATTATATAATCTGAATAGGACAATTTGAACATTTTGGAGAGGACATGAGAAGTTAGTAGGATGGGAAAAGAAAATATACATGCATTTACTATCAAACGAATTTCATACCCAGAGATTAGGCTATCATTGCAAGAGGAGTTTCTTTTGGCAAAGATCGGTCTGCAATCCATTTCTTAAACAATATGAAAAAGATGGTTGCTCTTCAGATGCCTTTGTGTTGCTCAAAACAAACAAAATAGTTAATCAGAAGATAGTTTACAAAAGACTATTTTTCAGGGAAAAAAAGAAGAGAGTAAAAAAAATGAAGAATTGAAGGATAACTTCAAGTAGAAATTGAGAGGCTTCAGAGCAACATGGAAGAAATAAAGAGCAATTATCTATAAAAAAAAAAAACTTCCGTAATAAGATAGGGTTGATATTTTAAGACATGACTTTTTTCTTTCTTATGGAAGAGTACTTTGAACTGTTTTGGACGGTTACTTGCTCAGCAAGAGTAACTCATTTGAACACGTTTTTTGACCTATAATTAAGAGTCGTTACACTCTAAGCGACTCATTCTTCACAAATTTCTCCTATAAACACCCTTCAATTCTTCACAATTTCTCACACCATCATCTCATACTCTCTCCTCCTCTTCCTTCTACAACAATATGATTCCATCGTTGGTCTTTCATACAAAAGACTACTTTGAAAATTCAGGATTGTATGAACGGTCAATGGAGACGGTGTCACGCTGCTAAGAAGCGCGGTCTGTTTGGGTGCGAGGTTGGTTTGTTTGGGTGTAAGGTTGACCATCAAGGTATCTTTCTTCCTAGAAAGAAAATAAACCTTACCCCAACCCCCTCCCCTCCACCATCCTTTTCTCCTTCCCCCTCCATCTTCTTGCACCACAACTTAAGTTTTTAATAGATTAGCATTAGGTGTTTGAATATTTTATGTAATAAGTTTTAAACTTAAGCTTTATTTTATTGTCAATGTATTGATATATTAATAAAATGAGATTCTGTTTGTGTCATTTTGTCCTTTCAATTTTGTTTATATTTAAAATTTATTTTATATTTTGTCATTTATATTTATGTCATTGAAATAATATAAATCATTGTTTCTTTAAATATCTGAGCAAAACATATTTTAGATTATATAATTCGAAAAACCTATCAATTTGTTTTAGATTCTAAAATCCAAACAAAAAATATTTTAAAAAAAAAAAGGACGCGTGAGAAACTGATAGAGTGGAAAAAGCAACCGCGTAAAACAAGCGCTTTAAGAAGAAAATACTTTTTGACAAATCGCATTGGCAATCAAGCTTCGTTTTAACTGATGTTAGACATGTGTTTAACTTCAAAAATATATTCGACATCAAAAGTCATTTTCGCTGTGGTCATTGGACAAGTGTTTACAAATTTGAGTTTAATAAAATAGGTTTAATTGCATGTTTGATCCCTTATGTTTATTTTAGTTTTGAAGTTGGTCCCTTATGTTTTAAAAGTTTCAAGTTGGTCCCTTACGTTTTAAAAGTTTCAAGTTGGTCCAAAACGTTACTCCCGTTGGAATAAGTTAGTCCCTTCAGTCACATAACAGTTAAAGATTTGGGTTGACAATATAGGTGATGGAACTTAACTTCTTTAGAAAATCAGTTTTAAGACATTATTTTAATTTTTTTTGTTTTATTAAACTCAATATCATGTCGCGGAATGGACTAACTTATTCCAATATGAGTAACGTTTTGGACCAATTTGAAACTTTTAAAACGTAAGGGACCAACTTAAAACTTTCAAAACATAAGAGACCAAATTGAAAACTAAAATAAACATAAGGGATCAAACATGCGATTAAGCCAATAAAATACTACTTAGCAAACATGTTTCCTTTATTTATTACACAATATTCATTGTGAATAAAAATCTAAAGATAATATCCTTAAAAAAACAATCTAAAAAAACAAAGATCACGAGTAACAATTATGGAGGATTCATCGCATGTTTGTATTTGTTAAGTTTTTTTCTTTTCTTCCTGTAATAAGAATAGTCTTCCCAGACATAGGTTATGCTTGTCCAAAGTTTGGTTTAATTTGCCACCCTCTGGTTCCTTTGTTTTTTTCTTTGTTAACTTTTCACTTTTATAATATTTTGGGGTACCCCAAGTGATTAGTTCTACTTTTGATACCAATCTAACTGGGATTACTAGTTTGAACAATAATGCCTTTGCACTCTTTTTAGTTTTTTTTTTTTAAAACAAAAATAGCATATGCTTCATACTACATAGTCAAATCTTCAACTTTATGTAATTGTGGTAATAATGAATGGACAACACTTAATATTGTAAATTTTATATACCATTTCTTTCGTTATTGTCATTTCTTAATATGTGTAAAATGAATGTGTCACTTGTTGTGAGATGAATATGATAATTTCTAATTAATAATCAAACAAAATAACTCTATTATGACATGACATATGAGAAAAATGAAATTAACCTTAACCGGAAGTTTTATGCAAGTTTTTTTTTTGAAGGAAGTTTTAGGCTAGCTATGAATACTATATCAAAAGAAGAGTTAATATGATGTTTTTAGTTGCTATAACCTTTTTTTTTTTTT
>Ga0228711_1001522_pt1 | contig 34249 bp, 18 predicted proteins | sample MedpolnodulmetaG_2_FD_177996 | JGI IMG/M metagenome (GOLD analysis project Ga0228711, IMG submission 177996) | Root nodule microbial communities from Medicago polymorpha collected in Santa Monica, California, United States - brown nodules | ecosystem: Host-associated > Plants > Roots > Nodule... | reverse complement strand
TTTGGTGTCTGGGGTTCAATTCCCGAAACATGCGAAAATTGCAAAGGATCTAATGGGGATTTACTAAAAAAAAAAACTAATTTGACTGTGATTAAAGATAAATTACTTCATATATATATATATATATATATATATATATATATAGAGAGAGAGAGAGAGAGAGAGATTGAAGAAGAATAGAGGAGTTTCTCCACGAAATTCAAATTTGGAGTGAGGCTATTGTAATTGTGATATAACATTGGAAAGTGTACAAAGTTTATTTACTCTGGTGGTGCGTGTGAATTTTAGTTTGAAAGGGTGTCTTTGAAACTTAAAGTAGAGTAATACTACAATTCAATCTGACTGTTCCAGTAACATTTTAAATAATATTAATTGACGTATATTTTTTAGTTTTAATTAATACAAAATTATAAATATAATATTTTTCTAGTATAATTTTTTTTATGTATTCTAGTATAAAATATTAAAGTTGATTAAAATATATCATTTCAATGACAACAAATTATTATCTAGCACATGTGTTAAAAAAAGATTTAACAATATAAGTTTTGGTGTGTTACCTCAAAAGGGGGTGACGTTGTTGGTCCAGTTGAGAGATAACATAACATTAGACAGACAACAATTGTCTCTGTTCAACTTCAAAGCTTCAATTCTCGCTCCAAACTCATCTTCTGTTTTTCGTTCATTAACTGGTACCTTTCCTATGCTATCTTCTTCATTTCATTTTCATAGTCTTCTATTTCTTCCATTCCTTCGTCAACCTTGTTTTCTATATGCACACCATGTGTTTGTTTTTTTGTCTAACTTGGTTACACGCTGTACTTTTTTTCTTTTTTTTTTGTGGGGTTGCAATTTTATGAGTTATATGCTGATAAACTGATTATCATTAAAGTTGATGATAATTGGTTTTGTAATTTTTTTTTTATCATAATCTATGAAGCTCTGACACGACATTGATACGTAGTCACTGTCAATAATTTAAGAAAATGGAAGTGATTGAATGTAATGATAACAAGTATATCAACCCAACAAGTGTCAGACACATAATACGTCTTCCATTTGAAGTGTCGGTGGTACATGAATTAGAATATAGATTGGTTAGTACCTTGTTTATCTTAGGATGTGGAAACTTGAAACGGAGTAGTCATTTTGCATTTTATGTTATGAAATTTGTTTTGTGGCTATTCGTTTATTTGTGTTGTAGCTATGAATAATGATGTTTAGAGATTGAATGATATTGATTTTGATGTTATTATGGTTGTTGTTGGCTAACCTGCAGAAGGGGGAACAGCGAAAATTATACATGTCCGATTGCATTGGTTCTCCTGTGGGTTGGATCTATCGATTATGATTAACGAGTAACTCAATGTGTGGAAGGATATGAGCCTAATATCACTTGGTGCATCTTGGGCTTTGTGATTTACCTGCAGCCAGTAGCAAAGTTTTATGTAATTTTGTCTGAAACAGTGATGGAAGCTGTCAAAGTTCTTTCACACTCCAAAACTGTACCTTTTGGTTTCTCGATTGTGAGCAATAACGTCTCTCTAAGACCTTTCAACAAACAATTTCATGCTGGTGTAGTTAATAACAGCAATCAACTCCACCCAAGACCTAAGCGTGTTAGTTTTCAGTTGAATCACAGCTATGGAAACCCTTTTTCCTCGTTACTTAAACAAACAACAAAGAGGGCTGATTTGTTACCTCTTCTCAAATGCTCAATTTCCAATGAAGCCAGCATAGATTCTAGTAATCCAGTTCTAAAGTACTTCAAAAATATATCATTTGATTCTAGTAATCCAGTTCTAAAGCACTTCAAAAATATATCACTTGATTCGATAAAAGATATTGTTCTGCAGTTGACTCCAATTGATGTTGTGAAGTTGACGGGGATAATATCCGTCATAACTACAGCCACGAAATGGAGTATTAATATACTCTTAAATCCTTTCTTCTGGATGTATGTTAGCTGGACTTGGATTTACTGGCCATGGTTGGTGGCTATAGTGCTTGCAGTTTATGGGATATACTGCTTTTGGAAACACATGCTTGGTGAGGCAAACATATTTGAGCAATTGGTGATCGTCACATCAACTTTTACATGGCTCACCCTTGTTCCACCAGCTTATTTCAACGGCTACCTTGAAGGCTGGCCTTTGGTTTTCTTTTTTGTATATCATTACTTCTTTTTCTTCAACGTTAGTGTCCGGAATCGGCTATATGGAGATTATTATGCTCGCCGTCATGACCCAAAATGGGATGTGAACTTGCCCATGTGGTCTCGCCTTTTGTTCAGTGCAGGAATCATGATTGGCCATTGGCTTGCAGCATTTGAAGGGCCAGAGCTTTACCTCGCACCAGGTGGATGGAGCAATCTTGGAATCTGGGCTTTGATTATTCCAACTCTGCTGTTTCATTATAATTCCACATTGTGTCTTGCTAAGTATTCAGAAAAAGTAGTGGTTCCAACTTCTGTTGTGCAATTTGGACCTTATCGCTTGTTGCGCCATCCGATTTATTCATCAACGACGCTATTGTTTGTGACATATTGTGTTGCGCTCCGAGCACCCTTGAGTCTTCTATTCATTGTTGCGGTTTGTTTGTTGTATTATAAGCAGAAAGCAGCTATGGAGGAGGCTTTAATGGTCGAAACTTTTGGCCAGAGTTACACCGAATATGCAAGCAAAGTTAAGTACAAGTTTGTTCCTTTTATTTATTAGTCTGTCTCCAGCACTGTAGTTGTCAATTGTCAAAATCTCATTAGAATGTCTGGTTTAGGCAAAAGATAGTGTAACTTGTTAAAGTTTAAGATACTGTATGTCTTTACTTACTCTTTACAATGTAATTTTTAGTATGTTTAGTTTAATTTAATCTTAATACTATGGCTCCCTGTGCACTTGTGGTGAATTTGGTGATTCACTTTCCAATTTTTGGATTTTAATTCTTTGAATCTGTATACTCTTTCCAATGTTTTGTTTCATATATCTTAGATGGTTTATTGTGTCTTTGTCCAGCAGTTGAAACATTACTCTTTATGTGGCTTTGTTTAGCATTTGAAACATTCTCTTGGCAATTAATACTTTACTCTATTTCTATATATCTTTTAAGGTTGTTTTACACAAACTAAGAAATAGCTTTGATTAATAATCAAATTTCAAAATATATTCTTACTTTTCATTGCTCCACTCACCCATTTACTTTCACTCTTCATTAATGTAAGTGTAAATTAATTGATAAGTTAAGATTATATTTGATAAAGAAATAGTTAATATAATTTTTAAATTTGAAAATGATAGATAAGAAGGAACAATTTTTTCCAAAATTATGGTGCATGTATGAGCTTTGAATAGTGTTAAAGTATGCTGCACGCAATTTTTATGAGCAATTTTTTCTTCTGTATGACTTTCTGCCTCCTGATTCACTCGAAATTTGGTTGGCCTTCTGAATCCGTTAAGCATTTTCCAGTAGACAAAGCAACCAATCGTCTATCCATGTTGGGCGCTGCTTTTTTCCTCATTCGCTACTAAAACTTCCGATATTTCCGGAAGTGTGCATCTAGATGGCACAAATGGTCTAGAAGCGCGCATTTGGATTGTACAAATTTAGTGTTTTTTCTGAATGCATACATCCGGGATGAGGAAATTGGTGTCCTTCATGTTTCATGACCTATGATGCTCCTGTCAATGTAGATTTTGTTTATTGTGTGTGTGTAAGCTGGAGCAACATTACAGAGGGATTTTTTTATCAACAAATGGCTGTGCTTCGGCCATATTTCAGGCTAACACCTTCAGTTATACCAGGCAAATTTAAATTTTTTAAATTGATTCAAATTTGTTTCTTTAAATTTTCATACCCAGTGGTTGTATTAAAGTGGTAATTTTTTTTTTCTTTTTTGTTCCAGAAAACATGAAGGTTGGCTAAATAACTTCTTTTTTTTCATAGGACAGAAAGAGGAAGAAAAAACTCTGCATAAGTAGTAATTAATAGACTTGAGAACTTCTTTTACTGCACATACCAGCAAAGTTGGTATGATACATTTCCCTCCTAGCAAAACAGTCAAGTCTCTCTTCTCAAAATCCAAAGGGTAAGACCCAAAAAAGAATACTACAATTAATCATGTCAAAATTTGTTAAAATAAAATAAAATAATCATGTCAAAATTTATTCTTGCTCCTTCTAAGAGATCTATTGCATTATTACTCAAGAACAACTACAATGGTTATGTCTAATTCTTCCATTTCTCCATCTCCTTACCCAATGGAGAAAAACAAAACAAAAGAACAAATTAGTTTGCCAAAAAAAAGCTTAAATTTGGTTTATGCTTCTTTTTGGTGTCTACTAAAATGAAAAGACATGTAATAAAAATCTAAAACCAATTGTCACACATCACAGTTCATCCAATCTTCACATCCATCCACCAATCACACAGCACATCCCATCCAACAATTTCTAAACAAACCAATTAATCTCCTCAGCATTTTTCTCCATATAGCTTCATCCAACAAAATAAAATAGAATAGTTAAAAAGAAACTTAGTTATTGAAGATGGTGGTCAAAAAGATTCTAAGGATAATATTTCCTTCTTGATATCATCCTCATCCACAAGCATGTTTCCAGCATCTCCATTTAATAATCCTCCACAATCACTTTCACCACTACAAGGTTCTTCTATGTTGAACATCAAACCAATGTCTTCCACAAAGCCTGAGCCATCAAATATATCAATTAAATCTTGATCAGCTTTGCTTAAAGCCATGTTTGTGTCTTGAAATTCTAACAACCCATTACACACGAAGCTCCATGGTAGGTCTTGGTCAAAATAATGATCCATAACATTAACTAATGTGTGTTCTTGATTAGTTGGAGGAACATGTTGAACTTGTGGCTGTAAAGGTACAATTTGTGGTAGATTTTCTTGTGGTGGTGATGGTATAGTTGTTGGTGTTTGTTCTTCTGATGCTTCTTTAGAATCAGGAGAATATGGAACAATTTCTGTTGTTGTTTGTGGTTCTGTTTGTTTTGTTTCTTCATTTTTCTTCCTCAATTTGTCCACATAGTTGCTTATGTCAAAATTTGTCACTGCATTCATTCCTCTATACTCTATTGCTGCCATATCATATGCCATTGCTGCCTCCTCTTGAGTTTCTTCATAAACAAGCCACAAATTTATCTCATAAGATTAGTCATTCAATATATGTTACTAAAAATTTTATAAAAAAAAAAATTAAAGAGTAAGCCTGAAATTGAAAAAATATTTACACTACACACATATATCCAACCATGGATGTGGTTGATACATCGGTGGTCGTTAGATCAAGACGAACCCACCAAATTTCAATCTCAGTATTTTAAATTTAAATATTAAAAGAAATTTTTTTTGAACCGTTCATATTAATTCAACTTTCAACTGCGTGAATTCACAAGATTTTGACTCCATTCATGTATATGTTGACACTTACATTGCCTTCATGGGACACAAACAAAATGTAGGTGGGGCAAATTTATGAATTTAAATTCTCTTTGCCTTCATGGCACACAAATGGGAAACTAGTACTTTGCAGAGGACACGTTGTACTTTTCCTGCTTATAGATTGTCACATGCCACGTGACATCTTTTTTCTTAAGGGTGGCACGTGACATATTTATGAAGCATGGTTTGCCAGTGTATAAGTAGAAAGAGAAATTGAGGAAAGAAAGGGAAATTACACTTCTTTATATTTTCCTTTTTACTTACTTAGTTTAGTTGTATAATAACTCTTTCCTAGAATCCAAAAGTTTGAAACAAATTTGATAAAAAAAAATATACAAGTGACAAATTAATCTTACTATATGTGCCCAAGTAGAGGTACTTGTTACCACAAACTCTTCCAATACGAGCTTCCCACCGACCATTATGGTGATGCCTATTCAAAATGTAAGATTAATATATATATTTTAATAATTTCATTAAGAAATTTTGTTCATTATAATATAATTTAATTGTCAAGTAAATAATAACAGCAACCATGCTATGCATGCATGTAGACATCACATTACTGAACTTTTGTATAAAAATTGGTAACCACCCAATTTGAATGGTTGAAATTGTTGTAAAGTTTATGATATGAAACATGTAATCACACATGTATGGTACATTCTTACATGACATTGACATTGATGCATCAACAGACAACACTAATAAACAAATGAGAAAAATAATTTTTATTTTAACTTTTTTTAGAATGAAATAATATGCATAAATTTGAATGTATATATCTAACCTAGCAACCCCACGGTACTTAGAAATGCCTCTAGAAAAACCACTGCTTTGGCGCCTCAAAGAGGCCAAATACTCTTCCTTTGAGGACTTCTCCATTTCCTCATACTCTTTTGCATAAGTTTCTATCTGCACATAATTGAACACTACAATTTAAAAAATTGATCGATGGAATAATAAACAAAATCATTTTCTTCAAAATGTTAAGATATTAAATTTAATTATTTTAGTTCTTCAAAAACTAAAAGTGCTATTTATTTATTTTTGAAATTTTCAAATATCGGTCAAAATATGACTTAAAGATGGCTAGAATAATTTTGAAAATCTTGTTAAATATGACTATTTTGACTTGAAATTTGATTTTTGAGATCAAGTTGATGCTTCTATTTTTCCAAAACAAATTTAGGACTTTTTTTTATCTTTCATTGACCAATTAAGATTTTTAGTCTAATATTATGAATAGGAAAATTAATAAATATACCGGAAAATTCAAAGTTGCATCCTTCCCCCAATACTTAAGTGCTGCAAGATCATAAGTACGAGCTGCTGCTTCTTCGGTATCATAAGCACCTATATCAACATTAAAAGAAATTTGATTAAAATACTCCTAGGATAATTGATTGGGTCTAAGTGAAGTGTCACAACATCATGGTCAAAATCTTTCTAAAATCAACAATAATTTATTAATGTTAATAATTTATAAAAATTTAAAAGTGACTAAGATTGTGTGAGATCAAAATGCATGACAAAGAGAACTTACCCAAATAAACTACACCGTCCGCAAGTGTATGTGGACATTGCAATGACAAATAGAGATTGCAAAGAATAAAACAAGGTCAAAAACTCATAAATAAATAATAATCACTATTAAAATAATTAAAATTAAAAAGTTAAAATTAAAAATAATAAACAAATAATCATTGATCTCGTTGATTTTTTTCTCCAACCTTCTTCTCTATTTTTTTTAATATTGGGTTTCCATGGCTTAATTTAATCATTTTTCCATAGCCAATTACAAAATAATTAACCAATATTAAAAAATTCACAAAAAAACCAAACAGTAAAAAACTTAGTAAAATTACCTTGTTTTCCCTTCTTTTTCTGAATGTTGTTCCAAGAACCCTTATCCCATAGGTGAGCTTCAAATCTTCCCGTCCATCTATGTCTAATTTGTTCAACAAAAATAAGTGACATGCAAATGAAACTAAAAACCCATCAACAAAATTCGAAAGGGTAATAAAAAAAAGTGATTAAATTTCAAACCTTGTAACTCCTCTATAAATGGAGCTTCTTTTGCTCCCACCATTTGATTGGTTCTTCTTCTTGAAATTTTGTGATTTGGGATTGATAGTATTATTTTTTGGATTCTTAGCAGCCCTTTTCTTTTTTGATTGAATTGAATTCTCAAATTCAACAGGAGATGAAGATGATGAACTTGAAGATGGTGGAGACCTCTTCATTGAAGCCACTAATTTTGAATGTTGAAGAATATAAAACCACCCTTTTTGTCCTAAAAAAATAAAGAACACAATGTGTGTTATTTAAAGATGAATTAGACAAAAATGGTCTTTGAATTTGGTGATTTTTTTTTTTGTGTGAAGGATAAATTATGTTCATAGCATGTAGATCTATTTTACGTCTAAATTATATTAAATCAAATAATACTATAAATATGTACCTGACTATTAATTCTTGAATCATGAAAAAATTTCTTCAATTACATGAAGACTCATTGTGTGTCCACACATAGATTAATTTTTATCATCAACCTTTTGAATAGTGAAACTAGAAATAAAAAAGGAGCAAAGAATATTTGTGTTTTGTATGAGGAGACATGAAGAGATTATGTGATAGTATATGTATTTATAAATAAAATACCCATCTAACAGAAACCATTAACTCATTTTCATAGGAAATTAAAAATAAGTTGTCCTAGTTATCATAAGCACAATCCTATGACCACTTACCGTCCATTAATAATTGACCAAATGGGAAAAACATGCAAATTCTAAACTTGACTATCATTCACGTCTTATGTTTTTTCAGTAGTAATATTATTCACGTTTATAATTCATTCAATTCTAGAATTCTGGATGAGGTTTTTTCTAGGTGGCAATGGGATGCTAGCACTTTCACATTATAATGGTCACTTAGGGTCCGTTTGGATTAGCGTATTTTAGAGCTTATATAAAACAGCTTATGTAAATAAATAAGTTTGTATGTATTATTTATAAGTTTTAAAGATAGTTTATGAAAAAACAGTTTACGAGGATACAATTTTCGTACTGAGAGCTTATAAATTAAAATAAAATCTTATTTATTTACATAAACTATTTTTCATAAACTCAAAATAAGTTCAAATCAAACGGGGCCGTGTTTTATTGCATTTGCTGTTGTAGTTGGAATTGATATTGTGAGATGTATCTCTCACTATGCTTATATCATGCATGTTTTAGCTTCTGGTCGGCATAGCTTATGCTGGGAGTTGCTCTTTATTTTAATAAGAGTTACCTTTGCTTTTTAAAACAAAAAAATATTTACAGTTCATTAGTTCTTTATATATATTTTTTCAATAATTTACGCAAGTGTGTGATACTCACTCCCGTTTTAAATTATAACGTTTTTTTTTTAACCAAAAAAAAAAATTATAATGTTTTTTAAAAGAAAAAAAAAATTGTTCCAAACACAAGCGGTTTTACAATTCTAATGAAATATTAGTGTTATTTTTCTTAAAGTAAATTACACTCCCCTCCCCTTAAAGATGTTTGAATTACACTCTTCTTCCCTCTTATGATAAAATATACACCCCCTCCCCTTTTATTCAAAACATATTAGAAAATATTTCACTCTCCTCCTCTAAGAGTGTATATTTTAACATAAGAGGGGAGGGGTTGTAATTCAAGCATCTTTAAGAGAAGGGAGTGTAATTTACTCTTTTTCTTATTATACCTTAACTAACAGGATACCCGTCCGTACGCACGGGTGAGCACGTTGCATTCTTTTATTTTTTGGGTAGTAAGTCACAACTGTGTAGAAATAATCAAAAAATACACATTCGTATTGATATATGAATAAAAATATAGACACATGAAAAATTACAAAAAAAATAGGTTTCCATATAAAATGTAAAATCATCTGAAATCCTTATGAGAGGTGAGAGGCGTGGTCGTGGAAGCAGCGATCCCCACCTGATCCACCGTGGGCGATCGCGCCGGCTGTCTCTTTCACCGGTTGCGAGAATTACTGGGGGGGAGAGGGGTCCAAGCAGGGTGCCACTATATGGGGGGGATAGGGGAGGATGGTCCGTTGTGAGACCGCGACGGAGGAAAGTGTTTGAACAAGCGGATGGACAGCGGGACAGTTTTCGAGCGATTCAGCGGCGCGGAAGAGGATGGGACAGACAGCAGCGGCGGCAGTCAGGTTCTAGGTTTCTGCAGGTTTCCGAGCGGCGTTTCAGCGACATGGAGGATTCGAGTCAGGAGGCATCTGTCCAGTCATACGATAGGAGAGCCTTTTTGCAATATACAAAACCAGGGCGGTCTAGGCAGGAGCCGCGATGGCAGCCACCATCAGAATCAGGGTACAGCAGACGTGCAGGTTCCAGGGGGCGTCACAATAGGCAGAGCGCACGGCCTGGAGTGCAGCGGCGTCGTTCCACGCTCAGGGAGCCTCTTCAGCAGCTGTACGCGCGTGCTGCACGGGAGAAGGAAGGCGTTCACGGTCGCGGCCAGAACCAACCCCCTTGGAAACGTGATCTTATGGTTCACGACAATAATGGTATGGCACAACCTTCTTTCGTTTCCTTTTATTTTACAAATGTGCCTGCAGACATCTCGTATATTTCATTACGGCGAGGCTTCAAGGTGTGTGGTATGATGGAGGACGTTTACTTGGTGAGGAAAAGGAATATGAACGGGGGTGTGTTTGGTTTTGTTCGGTACGGTAACGTGAAGGACGTCGACAAGTTGCTTAAGGCGGTTAATAACGTGTGGTTTGGGGATTGGCGCGTGGTGGCCAAGGTCGCGACCTTTGATAGGTATGGTTCAAGGAAACAAGGCGTAGGCGCGGGTGTTCATTCGCAACCGTTGGTTCTAGATCGCGAGGGTGTTAAGGCTCAGGTGGGGAGGGGTATACACATCGAAAGCAACACCATTAAGGGAAACGAGCGTGTTGTGGGTACAACGGATATTGGTAGGGGTAAGTTGGAGGCGGCGCAAGGAAACATCGTGAAGGTTGGGAAGGTGGAGCCTGTGATAGCCGTCTGACAGGTACAACGTGTTGAGGACAACACGAGTAAAGTTTTTGTTCCAAAGTACACGTCTGCAGCCTCCGACATGTCGTGGGCGTCTAAAGGTATGGTGGCGTCAGTGCTGAATGGGGACGTGATTCCCATGATCCAGCGCAGGATTTTCGATGCGGGTTTTGCGAAGTTGGTTATTATTCCGCTAGGTGCAGATAAAGTGTTTTTACGTTCCCTCGACGATGAAGATGTAGGCCCTATGTTGTCAGAAGCAGCTGATTTTTTTAACCAGATTTTTTCGACACCCGTGCGATGGAATAAGGATACTGGGGTCCACGAAAGAGGTGCATGGTTACGGATTTACGGAGTGCCCCTACATGCTTGGAATTATGACTTTTTCAAATTATGTGTCTATGATTGTGGGCGACTGTTGAGAGTTGATGATGTAACTGTAGATCGAGATCGTTTTGACTATGCCCGGGTCCTAGTGTCAACCAGTTCTTTGGACATTATTAAAACCGAGGCCCATGTTGTGGTGAATGGCGTCCTGCTCGACTTCCAATTAATAGAAGAATGGGGTTACGCTGTAGGAGAGGACGCTTGCTTACTTGAAGACGTGGAATCTCAAGTAGATGATAGGACCGATATGCCAACCGATATTGACAATGGTATAGGAGGTGAGGACGTTGACGACCTGCTGAATAGTCTTTCGAAAGACTGGCAGAAGGAGGAAGAAGAGCAGCATCTACCGTCCTCTCCCGCTCATCCTATGGAGAAGGCTTCACCTGCTTCTCTTACTCCTATAGCTTCACCAACTATGGAGCTCCCAGCCTCAGAGTCGGCGACAAGTTCACAGCAGGCGCGGCCTCTTGCGAGTGGGGGCAACGAAGATCCCCAGTTCCGGAACGCATCAATAGATGACAAGATTGTGGTTAAGAGAGCATCTTCGTGCCCTCCTGGTAGAAATGCTTTGGGTCCTTGGAGTCTGGAATGGGTAAAGAGCCATAAGAGTGTCAGCATGGGAGCACCCTTCAAACCAAAGCATAAGGTGGCTTCTAGATCGTCTGGTGTGCAGAGAGGCACGAAAAAGAAGGGAGGTGGATATCTCCGTCATTGTGCTCTAAATTTGAAGCGTATAGCAAGACTTTCAGATAAAGATCGCAGAGAGGTTCTCCGAGCCTTGCGAAGGACTTCGAATCACCGTAAAGCGGGACGGGGTGAATCTAAAGCAAAGGCTACCTCGAAAGCGGTTTCTTCCAATGGCACCTCACAGACATCGGTAAATAACGATTGGACCAACTGGTTGGTGCTCCACGGAAACGACAAGGTGTTGACGGATGATGTTTGCGAGGTAGGGAGGACTGTAGGTCTCAATTTTGGCGGAGACCAATATAATAAGTTTGATGTTTTGTCAGGAGTGGGAAGGAAAAATCGAGAGGGTGGTGGAGATGGAGTGTAGACTGAGAGCTAGAGTGGGTGGTGGGGAGGGGGAGGTTTTTGGAGTGTGTATCTAGCGATGAAGCTATTATCTTGGAATGTTAGGGGGTTTGGGCGGCGCAGAGAAAAGAAGGGAGGTCAGTGCGTTGGTCAGGGAGCGAAAGCCTTTTATTCTTTGTATTCAAGAAACTAAGCTACCGGTTTTCGACGCTTCGGTCTGTAAAGCTATTTGGGGTGACAACAACGTCGACTTTTCTTACCAACCTTCGGTGGGGGCCTCGGGAGGTATCGTTACGCTATGGGATTTAAAGGAGGTGGAGGTGTGGTTGACTGTGTCTTTGGAGCATGTGCTTGCAATAACTGGTCGGTTTTTAAAGTCTGGGGATCAATTTGTCGTTTTTAATGTTTATGCCCCTTGCGATTCTTCGCGTCAACAAGTTCTCTGGAATGTTTTATCTTCTAGAATTGCCTCTTTGGAGGGTCAAAATGTATGTGTGTGCGGTGACTTCAATGCCATCCGTCGGGAGGAGGAACGCCGAAGTGTTAGCAGTGTTCTTCCCCAGGCAGGTATCGTCGGCTTCAACAACTTTGTTGTCAACAATTTCTTGGTGGACCTCCCGCTCCGGGGGCGCTCTTTCACGCGGTATCGGGGAGATGGGAGGTCGATGAGCCGTATCGATCGTTTCTTGTTATCGGAAAATTGGAGCTTGACTTGGCCTAATTGTATTCAGATGGCCCTGTCCAGAGGGTTGTCTGACCACTGCCCCTTAGATCTTTCTATAGACACCGAAAATTGGGGGCCTAAACCGGTGAGGATGTTAAAGTGCTGGGCGGACTTTCCTGGCTACAATTCTTTCGTGCGTGATACTTGGAGGTCGTTTCAGCTAAGTGGTTGGGGCAGTTTTGTCTTGAAAGAGAAGTTGAAGTTACTGAAAGTGGCTCTAAGAGATTGGCATCATCGCCACTCAAAGAACCTTCCGGCACGGATCCTGTCTCTGAAGGATAAAATTGCCTCTCTTGACTTGAAGGGGGAATCATCTGTGTTATCGGACGATGAAATCCAGGAGCTTCATGGATTGTCGGAGGATTTGTTCTCTCTGTCCAGAGTAAATTCTAGTATTTGCTGGCAACAATCTAGAGTACAATGGTTAAAGGAAGGAGATGCAAACTCTAAGTTTTTTCATAGTGTTATGTCTGGTAAAAGGAGTAGGAACGCTATTCCGTTCATTTTATCGAATGGGACGTTGGTTGAGGGAGTAGAGAATGTTCGTCGCGCGGTGTTTACTCATTTTCGGGCGCAATTTCAACCAACCCGGACTACTCGGCCCAGCATGGACGCGTTAGCTTTTCGTACGTTGTCGTTCAATGACGGGGCGACTCTGATCAAGCCTTTCACGGAGGAGGAAGTAAGAGTGGCTGTGTGGGACGTTGATAGTTATAAATGTCCCGGCCCTGATGGGATCACCTTCGGGTTCATTAAGGATTTTTGGGACATCCTGAAGGGAGATGTGATGCGTTTTTTGGTGGAATTTCATAGGAACGGTCGTTTGGCTAAAGGTATTAATAGCACTTTCATTGCCCTTATCCCTAAGGTTGACAACCCCCATCGCCTGAATGATTTTCGACCTATTTCGTTGGTGGGAAGTATGTATAAAATTTTGGCCAAGGTTCTTGCCAATAGACTCCGATCGGTCATTGGGTTCGTTATTTCAGATTCGCAGTCGGCTTTTATTAGAGGTCGCCAAATCCTTGATGGCATTCTGGTGGCTAATGAGATTGTTGATGAAGCGCGCAAGTCTCAGAAGGACCTGGTTCTCTTCAAGGTGGATTTCGAAAAGGCGTATGACACGGTTGATTGGGGTTACCTTGATGAAGTGTTGTACAAAATGGGTTTCCCGACTCTATGGCGTAAATGGATTTGAGAGTGCGTTGGTACAGCTACGGCCTCAGTTTTGGTGAATGGATCACCTACGGACGAGTTCCCCTTGGGGAGGGGCTTGAGGCAAGGAGACCCTTTATCGCCGTTCCTGTTTCTTGTGGCGGCCGAGGGCTTCAATGTCTTGATGGAGGCCCTAACACGGAACAACCTTTTTGCAGGTTATAAGGTGGGTAACAATGCTTTGTCGACTGTGTCTCACCTCCAATTTGCGGATGATACTCTAATTTTAGGCGGAAAATCTTGGGCTAACATTCGGGCTATGCGGGCTGTTCTTCTTTTATTTCAATCCTTGTCCGGTTTGAAGGTTAATTTTACAAAGAGCTATCTGGTTGGGGTGAACGTTGCATCTTCTTGGTTGTCCGAAGCAGCTATGGTTTTGAATTGTAAGGTGGGGTCTATACCTTTTGTGTATCTGGGCATGCCTATTGGTGGTAATCCTCGTCGTCTGTCCTTTTGGGAACCTTTGCTGAATCGTATAAAATCTCGACTATCGGGTTGGAGTTCGATACATCTCTCTTTTGGCGGCCGCCTGACTTTATTGAAAGCTGTCCTGTCATCTCTGCCTGTTTACGTACTTTCTTTTTTCAAGGCTCCAACAGGTATTGTCTCCTCTATTGAATCTTTATTTAATTGTTTTTTTTTGGGGGAGAGTGTTGACCACAGGAAAATTTCTTGGGTGGACTGGACTTCTGTTTGTAGGGGTAAGGAGGTTGGTGGGTTGGGGGTTCGGAGAATTAGGGAGTTTAATCTAGCCCTTCTAGGGAAATGGTGCTGGAGGTTGTTGGAGGATAGAGATAGCTTGTGGTATAGGGTGTTGTCGGCGCGGTATGGTATGGATGAGGGACGGTTGCGAGGCGGAGGTCGTCAGGCTTCCGATTGGTGGCGTGTTGTACATAGTTTGAGTAGGGAGAGTTGGTTTAGTGATCATGTGAGTCGTGGAGTAGGAAACGGAAGGACAACTCTGTTTTGGTCCGACGTTTGGTGTGGTAGGGTGTCTTTTAGAGTTAGGTTCAACAGATTATTTGAGTTGTCAGTCTTTAAAGGGGTGTCGGTGTCTGAGATGTGGCAGTTAGGGTGGGGGGAGGGTGGTGAGGCGTGGAGGTGGAGGCGGAGGTTGTTCGCATGGGAGGAGGAGTTGGTAGGGGAAATCATTTTATTGCTTGCTAATGTTACTTTGCAGGTCAGTAGGGAGGACAAATGGCTTTGGACTTTGGAGAACTCTCATTCCTTTACAGTTCGTAGCTTGTATAATCTCCTCACTATACAACCGCAGGTTGTGTCATCAGTTGATTTTTCTTCTATCTGGCACAAGGATGTGCCTCTCAAGGTGGTGATCTTTGCTTGGCGTTTGTTTCGGGATAGATTGCCTACTAGGGATAACCTTCTCCGGCGAGGTGTCATCCCACATGATTCCAGGACGTGTGTGGCAGGTTGTGATAGTGTCGAATCATCTTCCCATTTATTTTTGCACTGTACGACTTTTGGTTCTGTTTGGCACTCGATATATAATTGGATCGGGGTTTTAGTGACCAACCCTCTCTATGTACCTAATCATTTTCATCAGTTTGGCTTCAGTGGTGGCCCCGGCAGGAAGCGGCGCTCAATATTACAGGTTATATGGTTTGCAACTGTCTGGGAAATTTGGAAGGAACGTAATAATAGGGTATTTACCAGCAAAGAAAGCCCCATTTTTAAGGTAGTGGATAGGATTAAGTCCATCTCCTATATGTGGATGAAGGCGAAGCACATTACTCTTCCCTTCAATCTGCATGGCTGGTGGCTTAATCCGTTCACCATGTTGGGCATAGGCTAATAGTTTCTTGATTATCTCTTGCTATTGTAGTTCCCTTTGTAAATATTGTTCAGACCTTGCGTTTATTCCTTGGTACACCTTGTACGGGGAATAACGCTTTCATGCGGTAATATATATTTCATTTTAGCCTCTTCAAAAAAAAATATTTGAGTATAAATATAGACACGTGTATAAATTTTAAAAAAATAGGTACCCATGTTGATAAATGAGTAAAAATATAGACACGTATAAATTAAAAAAAAAATATCACTGTATTGATATATGTATAAATTAAAAGAAATTAGATACATGTATTGTTATATGAGTATCTTGTCAAAAAGTATTGATGTACGAGTAAAAACATAGGCCGGTATGAATATTTGAGTAAAAATATAGACACTTGTATAAATTTAAAAAAATTATGTACTTGTAAGTTGTATTGATATATGAGTAAAAATATACACATGCGTATAAATTACAAAAAAATATATTCATGTATTGATAGACACATGTATAAATTAAAAGATATTAGATACATGTGTTGATATACGAGTAAAAATATAGACACGTATATAATTAAAAAAATTAGGTACCCATATTAATATATGAGTAAAAATATAGAAATATAAATAAACAAAAAAAGAAATTAGGTGTCAATATTGATATATGAGTAAAAATATAAAATGTTTATAAATTATAACATATGGTTCACGGTTACAATCACTGCATTGCTCTATATGTAGAGCTAAAACATAAAAATAGAAGATAAACTCCCTAAAATTATTGTCTTGAAAACAAATCATAACTGAAAAACATATGTAAATTATTAATAATTTGGTACCGTGTTTTAAAAGTTAAGTACGGTGAGGTGGGGGGGTCGGTTACAGGGGGGGGCAAACATTGCTCTTTTTGGTGGAGGACGGTGTGTAATGTCCGTAGTGGGGTAGGCGTTGGAGTGGGGAGTTGGTTTGACGATGGCATTCGAAGGGTGGTAGGCGATGGTAGCCACACTTTGTTTTGGCACGACAACTGGGTGGGGGAAATTACGTTGAGGAACACATTTCCTCGCCTATTTGATCTGGTCATGAATCAGGAGTCCTTGGTGGATGAGATGTCGAGGATAGGGTGGGTGGACGGTGGAGGGGCATGGGTGTGGAGGCGTCGTCTGTTAGTGTGGGAGGAGGAGAGTGTGAGGGAGTGTTCTGCTTTATTACATAACGTTGTTTTGCAGGAACAAACTCATGATACATGGAAATGGTTGCTCGATCCTATTCATAGTTACTCGGAGCAAGGTGTATATCGCTTTTTTACTACAACTGATGAACATGTGGTTAGGAATCAAACTGACGACGTTTGACATAAGAATATTCCTTCGAAGGTTTCCTTGTTCGCATGGCGACTCCTTCGTAACAGATTACCGACAAAAGACAATTTGTCACGAAGGAGCATTCTTCACACTAATGATCTTGTGTGTGTGGCAGACTGCGGCACTTCCGAAACGGCAAATCATTTTTTCCTAGGGTGTGCGACATCTGACAGCGTATGGTATCATGTCCGAATTTGGCTTGGTATAGACTTTGTTGCACCTAATTCACTTAGACATCACTTTGTTCAGTTTTCTTATATGACGGGCATGCCGCGATCTTCACACATTTTCTTTAAAGTTATCTGACTTGCCTGTGTTTGGATTCTTTGGAAGGAACAAAATAATCGCATCTTTAAAAATACGGCTTTAGATCCATCAACTCTCACTGAGAAGGTTAAGCTCAATTCCTTCTTGTGGATGAAATCAAAATAGGTGTCGTTCATTTATAGTTTTCAAGAATGGTGGAAACATCCTCTTTTGTCTATGGGTGTCCACTTGTAATTAATATTGTTGCTATTTGATGATGTCGTCGTTTTTATGGCATTTGTGACATTGTAAATAGTTTGGGGATGTTATCTTTGCACACCTTGTGCGGGATGATTTGCCTTTGTTATTAATGCATTTCATTTTGGCTTGTTCAAAAAAAATAAATTCAAATAATTAGATACCCGTAATTATATATAAGTAAAAATATAGACATAGATATAAATTGAAAAATAGGTCCCATATTGTGAATAAAAATATAAACATATGTATATTTAAAAATAATTAGTAGTCGTGTTGATATATGAATAAAAATAAATACACATGTATAAAAATAAATAAAATAGGTAACCATATTGATGTATGACTAAAAATATAGATAGATGTATAAAATAAAAATAATTAGGTACCCATGGCGATATATAAATAAGAATATATATACACATGTATAAATTAAAATAATAAGTACCCTTATTAATATATGAGTAAAAATGTAGGCAGATGAAGGAATTACACACAAAAAATTAGGTATTAGTATTTTTTATGTGTATATTGAAAAAATTGGGGAAAAAATCATCAATTTATTTTGGATCTATGTATTTTTTTTAATTTGTTTTTTTCTTTCATATATATTATTTTAATATGTATTTTTCAAATTAGAAGAAAGTAGTAGAAAAATGTACCAAAAAAACAAAAAAAAAGTGTAGACACCGTAAAGAAATTTGGGATAAAAATTGCTTATTTTGATTATTATGGAGATTGGAAGAAAAAAAAATAGATGAAGATGGTGTGGCTATGAAAGAGAGAGGTGAGAAAAAAAAATATTACCGTGAAAGTAGAAGAGACGGAAAAAAAGTAGGAATGAAAGAGAGAAAGTGATGAGAAAAGTATAAAGAAAGAGTAGGAGAGAAGTAATGAAAGGAATAAATTAACATTTTAATAAAAAAAAAGGTGAAAAGTAATTGATTATTTTAATATTATGTTGTTAGAAATTTTGTGTGCAATGACAATTTAATCATGTTCTTTTCTTTTTCAAAGCTCCCTCATGTATCATTTCATCTATCGAAACTCTTTTAAATTGTTTTTTTTTGTTGGGATATGAGGATCATAGGAAGATTTGTCATATTGATTGGAACACCATTTGTAAGGACAAGGAGGTGGGTGGTTTGGGGGTTAGAAGAATTAGGAAGTTTAATATTTCTTTGTTAGGTAGATAGTGTTGGCGACGAGGTATTGGGCGAGGGCAGACGACTACAAGAAGGAGGGAGTAATGATTCTGTTTGGTGGCAGCAAATTGCTCGTATTAGGAAGGGTATTGGTGTTCAGACGGAGGGTTCGTTTGGGGAGAATTTGAGTAATAAGGTGGGAAATCGGAATACCACTTTCTTTTGGACAGATAAGTGATTGGGGAACGACATGTGTGTTAGGCTTCGACCTCTATTTGAGTTATCTGATATCAAATGGGCGTCGGTGGCAGATATGGAGTGGTTAGGGTGGAAGGAAGGTGGGGGGTACTTGGCGTTTGAGGAGGAACTTTTAGTTGAGTGTCAGTTGCTGCTTTGTGATGTGTCTCTACAGGATGATTTTTCATATCATTGGATTTGGAGTCTGGATCGTGCTGCTGGGTATATTGTGCGGGCAACATATAACATCCTTACTATGGTGGATCTTCATCATGAGATAGCTGTTCCGAATGCTATTTGGCAGTGGCATATTCCTTTGAAGGTGTCTTTGTTTGTGTGGCATCTATTGCGCGACAGAGTTCCCACTAAAGTTAATTTATTCGAACACCACATAATTTCACTTAAAGATCAGCTGTGTGTTTCAGGTTGTAGCCAGATCGAATCGGTTGGTCATCTTTTTTTGGATTGTACTTTATATGGATCTTTATGATTTGATGTGTGTCGATGATTAGGCATTGTTACGGTAAGTCTACATAATTTGACAGACCACTTACAACAGTTTTGGTTTTTTATTGGTATTTCAAAAAGTCATCGAATTTAGATGTTCATGATTTGATATGCTTATATCTGGATTATTTGGAAGGACAAGAACAATATAATTTTTTCAAACAAACCTGCCTCCACGCTTCATCTTATTAACAACGTTATGCTTCTTTCTTTTTGGTGGTTAAAGGCAAATATCGGAAACATTGCTTTTGATTATTATAGGTGGAGGCTTAGCCCTTCATTGTGTATGGGCATAGTTAATTCTGATTTATTATGGTTGTTTTTTTGGACTGTTTATGTTGTAACTTGACTTTGTGATTTTTTGATTTTTCTCTAGCACACCTTGTTTTTGGGAATAGTAATCTAATTCATTTTGAATTCTTCAAAAAAATTGATTAGGTGTCCATTTTTAAACATAGTGCAATCGAATTTTCGTTGAATAGGATTTTCCTATATATAAAACTATTTATTACTCTCTCTACTCAATTCTTCAATTTATCTTTCACATACCATTTATTAAGGACAATATTGTAAAACAACTTATAATATCTTTTTCCCATACAAAATTAATTATATTTCTTAATACGTGTTAAATATTCAAAACATCATATAATTTGGGATGGAGGGAGTAATATATACTACGATGAGCATTGATGCTCTCCAACTAACTTCGCCTATGTGGAATTACTAACTTTTCAACATGGCTAACAAACTATCAGTGTGGCATAACTAACTGCTAGCTTGGCAGTACCTCTACCTAACCAATATTTATACAACTATGTATTTGTGTATCTTGCGTTTGAGTTAATTGAGGGGTAATTGGTGCAAAGGAGTCCCAGAAAGCTAATATCTCTTGTTCGTTAGGAGTGCATTTGCAGGTGCTATTTGGTACGATACAAATGGGGAATCTCCCTTCTTTATCGCAAATCTATGGAAACAAATTTAGATCCCTTTGTATTTCCTATGAGTGGTTCTCTTTTCCTTTATATTGTTTGATAAGGTAATCTTGACTTGAGTTCGCCACTTCGACTCCCATGTTGGTTTCTTCCGAAAAGGTGAGTATTACTTGGACTTAATACCAATGTATGAGTTTAGTATCACTTGTACTTACCACATATTGTTTAATAAAAATAATATATTTGGTAGTTCAAAACAAATGTCAAAATTTATTCTTATCCCTCTCTAAGATGTATATTGCTTTATTACTGAAGAACAATAGATATGTTTAATTGTTCCATTTCTCCATCTGATCTCATTACTCAATGGAGAAAAATAAAACAAAAGAACAAAACTATTTTGCTAAAATTAAAAACTTAAATTTTGTTTACACTCCTTTTTGGTTTCCACTAAAATACAAACCTAAAATGAAAGACATGTAAATATCTAAAATCAATTGTAACGCTTCACCCGATGTCTACATCCATCTACCAATCACAAACAACACATCCCAACCAATAATTTCTAAACAAACCAAACAATCTCCAAAATGTTCAATTCCATGTAGCTTCCTCCAACAACACTTTGTGACCGAAGCCATCAAAATCAAATATAATTGTTACAAAGAAACTGTAGTGGTTGAAGTTGATGATGAAGAAGAAGAAGAATCTAAGGATAATAAATCCTTCTCCATGTTACTATCCTCATCCACAACCATGTCTCTAATATCTCCATTTAATAATCCTTCACAAAGATCAATACATTCTAAAACCATGCTGATATTGATATCACTTTTATTATCACCACCACAAGGTTCTTATGTGTTGAACATAAGTTCAAATTAAATGTTATCGTCAAAACTCGAGCCATCAAATATATTCATTAAATCATCATCATCGCATTTGTTCATAGTCGAACTTGTGTCTTGAAACTCTAACAATTCATTATACATGAAGCTCCATGGATTATCTTGGTCAAAACAATGATTCATAATATTAACTATTATGCATTCCTGACTAGTTGGAATAACATATTGTTGGAAGTGTTGTTGCAAAGGTTCTATTTGTAGTTGATTTTATTGTAGAAGTAGGGTAGTTGTTGTTTGTTCTTCTGATACTTCTTCAAAATAAGAGGAATTAGCAACAAGTTTTGTGTTTGATTATGGTTCTGTTTGTTTTGTTTCATTATTTTTATCCACCTTCAACTTTTCCATGTAGTTGCATATGTCAAAATTGGTCACTACATTCATTTCTCTGTGCTTTATTGCTTCCATATCATAAGCCACTGTTGCCTCCTCTTGAGTTTCTTCAATACAAACCACAAATTTACCTCATAAGATTTCATCATTTAAAAATATGTTGTTGTTAATTCAAATAATTTCAACAATTATGCACTGCAATTTTAAAAACATTTACACATGTATTTAACCATGAATTTTGATTGTATGATCAGATGTCTAGATTTCAATCTCGATGTTTTAGATTTAAAAACGTAAATCACAATCTTTCACCATTTATTCTCGACTCAAGTCTACGATGTGCCAATTGCATGAATACAAACGATTTTGATTCGACTCATTTCAAATTCCTCTAATTTTGGTGACACATTTCCATATTATTTGCTAAAACATCTCAACATAATATCTAAATAGTGATATTCAAATGTGTCACCAAGGTTAGATGGATTAGAACATATTGTTTATAGTAACATTGTACACTTTCTAAGTTAATTTAAAATTGATTGTTAACTAATGAATTCATATGTGGATAAAAGTTTGCATAAAGATAACTTTAGGGCATAATAAAATCTCACAATGTTAAAAAGTAATATATTAAAGACTAGAAATGATATATTATTTTCTTTTAAAAAATACTAAGAGAAAGAAGTGGTGGATGATATTAAAGGCCTATTTTGGAATTGGTTCTTGGGAAAAATATTAAATACCTTTGTATTTTCTATGAGTCGTTCACCTTTCCTTTAGATTGTTTGATAAGGTAATCTTGACTTTTATCTGTTCGCCACTTCGCCTCCGATGTTGGTTTCTTTCGAAAAGGTGAGTATTACTTGTACTTAATATAATGTATGAGTTTAGTATCACTTGTACTTATCACATACTGTTTGATAAAAATATTATATTTGGTAAATCAAAACAAATGTCAAAATTATTCTTAGTCCTCTCTAAGATGTATATTGCTTTATTACTCAAGAACAAGAGATATGTTTAATTGTTCCATATCTCCATCTGATCTCCTAACTCAATGGAGGAGAAAAACAAAACAAGAGAAAGAAAACTATTTTGCCAAAATGAAAAACTTAAATTTTGTTTACACTCCTTTTTGGTGTCTACTAAAATCCAAACCTAAAATGAAAGACACGTAAAAATCTAAAATCAATTGTAACATTTCACCTAATGTTTACATCCATCTATCAATCACAAACAACACATCAGAAACAACAATTTCTAAACAAGTCAAACAATCTCCAAAGTGTTCTATTCCAAGGAGCTTCATCCAACAACACCTTGTGATCAAAGACATCGAAATTAAATATAATAGTTACAAAGAAACTACAGTGGTTGAAGATGGCGGTGAAGAAGAAAAAAAAATCTAATCTAAGGATAATAAATCATTCTTCTTGTTAGTATCCTCATCCGCAATCATGTCTTCAATATCTTCATTTAAAAATCCTTCACAAAGATCAATACCATCCAAAACTTCACTGATATTGATATCACTTTTACTGCAACCACCACCACAAGGTCCTTCTGTGTTGAACATAAGTTCAAATTCAATGTTATCGTCAAAACTTGAGCAATCAAATACATTCATAAAATCATCATCACCACATTTGGTCATAGTCAAACATGTGTCTTAAAACTCTAACAATTCATTATAGATGAAGCTCCATGGATAATCTTGATCAAAACAATGATCCATAATATTAACTATTGTGCATTCCTGACTAGTTAGAGGAACATGTTGAACTTGTTGCTGCAAAGGTTTCATTTGTAGTTGATTTTCTTGTGAAGATGGGGTAGTTGTTACTTGTTCTTATAAAGCTTCTTCAAAATCAGGGAAATTAGCAACAATTTTTGTGTTTGATTGTGGTTCTATTTATTATGTTTCATCAGTTTTCTCCACCTTCAATTTGTCCATGTAGTTGCTTATGTCAAAATTGGTCACTGCCTTCATTCCTTTGTGCTTTATTGTTGCCATATCATAAGCCACTACTTCCTACTCTTGAGTTTTTTCAATACAAACCACAAATTTATCTTATAAGGTTTAATAATTTAAAAATATGTTGTTAATTCACAAAAAAAATCAACAATTAAGCACTGAAATTTTAAAAACATTTACTCATATATTTAACCATGAATTTGGATTGTATGTGGTCAAAATCTGCTGTATTTACGCACTCGGTCCAACGATGGTCATTATACAATGATGATCAGATGTCTAGATTTCAATCTCGATATTTTAGATTTAAGAATGTAAATCAAAATCTTTCAACATTTATTCTCGACTCAAGTCTACGATGTGCTAATCGCACGAATGCAAAAGATTTTGATTCGATTCATTCCAAATTCATCTAACCTTGGTGGCACATTTGTATATTACTTGCTAAAACATCTCGACATACTATCTAAATAGTGATATTCAAATGTGTCACAAAAGTTAGATGGATTAGAAAATTTTATTTATAGTAACATTGTACTGTTTTCTAAATTAATTTAAAATTGGTTGTTCAGTAATGAATTCTTAGAGAATTAAAAGTTTGTATAAAGTCAACTTTTTGACATAAAATCTCACAATCTTAAAAAATAATATATCAAAGGCTAGAAATGATATTATTTTCTTTTAACAAATACCAAGAGAAAGAAGTGGTGGTTGCTATCAATGGCCTATCATGGAATTGGTTCTTGAAAACAAATTTGGATCCCTTTCTATTTTCTATGATTTGTTCGTCTTTCCTTTACATTGTTTGATAAAGTAATCTTGGGTTTTGTGTGTTTGCCAATTCGCCTCTGGGTTTGATTTTTTCTGAAAAGGTTAGTATTACTTGTACTTCATACTAATGTATGAGTTTAGTATCACTTGTACTTATCACATATTGTTTAATAAAAATATTATATTTGATAGTTCAAAACAAATGCCAAAATTATTCGTAGTCCTCTCTAAGATATATATTGCTTTATTACTCAAGAACAAGATATATGTTTAATTGTTTCATTTCTCCACCTGATCTCATTACTCAATGGAGAAAAACAAAACAAAAGAAGAAAACTATTTTGCCAAAATAAAAAACTTAAATTTTGTTTACAATCTTTTTTAGTGTCTACTAAAATTCAAACCTAAAATGAGAGACATGTAAAAATCTATAACCAATTGTAACAATTCACCCAATGTCTACATCCATCTACCAATCACAAACAACACATCCCAACCAACAATTTCTTAACAAACCAAACAATCTCCAAAATGTTCTAATCCATGTAGCTTCATCCAACAACACCTTGTGGTCAAAGACATCAAATTCAAATATAATAGTTAAAAAGAAATTGTAGTAGTTGAAGATGATGGTGAAGAAGAAGAATCATCTAAGGATAATAAATCTTTCTCCTTGTTACTATCCTCATCCACAACCATGTCTCCAACATCTCCATTTAATAATCCTCCACAAAGATCAATACCCTCCAAAACTTCACTGATATTGATATCACTTTTACCATCACCACCACAAGGTTCTTCTGTGTTGAACATAAGTTCAAATTCAATGTTATCGTCAAAGCTTGAGCCATCAAATATATTCATTAAATCATCATCACCACATTTGCTCACAGTCGAACTTGTGTCTTGAAACTCTAACAATCCATTATACATGAAGCTCCATGGATAATCTTGGTCAAAACAATGATCCATAATATTAACTATTGCACATTCCTGACTAGTTGGAGGAACATGTTGAAATTGTTGTTGCAAAGGTTCTATTTGTAGTTTATTTTCATCTGGAGGTGGGGTAGTTGTTGTTTGTTCTTCTAATGCTTCTTCACAATCAGGGGACTTAGCAACAATTTCTGTGTTTGATTGTGGTTCTGTTTGTTCTGTTTCATCATTTTTCTCCACCTTCAATTTGTCCATATAGTTGCTTATGTCAAAATTGGTCACTGCATTCATTCCTCTGTGTTGTATTGCTGCCATATCATAAGCCACTGCCGCCTCCTCTTGAGTTTCTTCAATACAAACCACAAATTTATCTCATAAGATTTAATCATTTAAAAAATGTTAATGTTAATTCAAAAAAAATCAACAAGTAAGCATTGAAATATTAAAAACATTTACACATGTATTTAACCATGAATTTGAACTGTATGTGGTCAAAAACTTGTGCATTTATGCACTCGGCACATCGGTGGCCACGTCTCAATTTCAATCTCGATATTTTAGAATTAAAAGCGTAAATCAAAATCTTACACCATTTTATCTCGACTCAAGTCCCTCAATGTGCCGATTGCATGAATGCAAAAGATTTTGACTTGATTCATTCCAAATCCATCTAAACGGTGATATATTATTTGACGAATGTTTCAAATTGTTTATAGTAACATTGTATGGTTTTTGAAGTTAATTAATAATTGGTTGTTCTCTAATGAATTCATAAAAGAATAAAAGTTTGCACAAAGTTAACTTTATGACATAATAAAATCTCACAATATTAAAAAATAATATATTTGAAGAATCAGTATCAGGATCACTATTCACGTGCCTACTGGATATCTGGGTGGGGGAAGTTGTTAGTGTCTTGCAGATCTAGTTAACTTTTTAACCATTTTTTTAGTTAACTTTTTAACTTGATCTTAGCTTTTTATACCTATTAAACAAATTTACATTTTTTATAATGGTTTCACAAGATTGGAAAATATTTAATTATAATTTTTGACCGACATGTTGGCAGGGGATTGTAGATACTGCATGAGTCAAGGATCTGATGTACCCTCCAACATGATTATCTCTATGGGGTTTAAGGCTCTATAGTCAAATGTTAGATTGAACTTGGCCAACAAAACAAATTCTGCATGACACATGGCTAAATAATACAATAACAATATTAAGATATTTTTTATATTTTTTGACCAATAAGGTTTTTTTTATTAAGAGTGGCATATACATTTTTTAAATTTGAAGGTATGACACATATACATTTATATTATCTATCTAGTCATCAACAAATGCAATCTTATCTATCTAGTCATCATCAAATTTAAATACAAGTATACAACTATAACATTTGAAAATTTATGAAAAATACAATTTTCAGTATTGTTGACAGGTACTTCTTTCCAAGAAAAGAAGACAAAAAAAATATTGTTGACAGGTACTATCATAGTTTAGATACTGGGTACTTTAGCAAATTAACACTTTGAATTTGTTAGAGAATAAATAAAAATGCATTAGTAATCCTTAAAAAAAGTTCCACCAATTTGCAAAAGGATAAAGAAATTAAAAATATTAAATATTTTTATGAAGAATACATTTTTCAGAAGTACTAGTATAATGTTACACCAAGGAATATTTTTAACTTTTGAATTAGTATTAGATTTTAACCTTTGTAGCTGGATGTATTAAACTTTCCTATGTTCCTATGGTGAGACCAGAAATTGATGCACTAGTAATATTTCTTCTGCAACAAAAGGACAAAAGTACTGCTGCTACAGTTCATGCAACCAGCACAACTCACACATGGAGCCTAAAATTCCAGCTTTAGCCCAATTCACGTTAATTATGAGAACTATAGTTTTACAAGCTGTAATTTGATAACAGAATATACTAGTATTATTATTCAATGTGCTTGCAATCTCCAAGTGCATTTTTGTCTTTTACTTGAAAAATCTAATTTAGATGAAGCTACTAGTTCTATAGATATACACTAAAGCTTTTGTATATAATTAATATGAAGCACGGAAAACCCGCAGATTAGATGATATAGTCTGATATCAAACATATGTCGTGTCGGACATCAAGACGACCCCGACACTTATAATTATACTAAATAATATAATTTTTTCTAATTATTAATAATGTTGGTGTGTCACTATTCACGTGTCTGGTGTCTGTGTCCGTATTCGTGTTTTCGATAATTATCAAATAATTAAAATGCAATTTTTTTGTTGTTCTATTAAAATAAAAATTAGCAATTCTCTTAGCCTTTGTGGTCTGTGGTGGACTGTGGTCACAAATTATGAAATTAGTACTTTGCAGAGGACAAATTGTACTTTTCCTGCTTATGGATTGTCACATGCCACGTGAGATCTTTATTAAGCATGTTTTTTTTATTAAGCATGGTTTGAAATTTCATAAGTAGAAAGAGAAATTACACAGTCCAAAAGTTTGAAACAATTTTGATAAAAAAAGGAAAGTAGAAGTGACAGATTAAACTTACTGTATGTGCCCAAATAGAGGTATTTGTTACCACGAACTCTTCCAATTCGAGCTTCCCAGCGACCATTATGGTGATGCCTATTCAAAATGTAACATATACTTTTAATTTCATAAAGAAATTTTGTACTACAAACTAAGATAGTTCAACTGCAAATAATGACAACAACCAACCAAGTTATGTACATAATATTATTAAAGTAATGTGGACACTCTTGTGTTTAAAAAAATGGTTAACACTTAACACCCAGATACTTGCAAAAGTGTCACAAACAAACAACAAACAACTTGACCATGGTTTCAATTTGGACCATTGGTAAAATGTTAATGGTACAAATTGGTTTGTGTTGTTTAGTATGTGATTCGTCTTTGATATCACAGTGAATTGACCGAATAGCCGTTGTGATTTTGCAAAAATTACATTTTATCAAGGCGACTCTGCTTAATAATGACAAACCTAATGTGATATCAAACATGTCTGAAACCTCCAATCACACATGTATGTAATGCACATATACTCGACTGCAGACAATCCAGATCCGTTTTGAGACACATTGCGTCACAGTTTCAAACAAATGCTAGAGAATTTAAATTTTCGTTTTAGAATGAAATGAGTTGTATAAATTTGTATGTATCTAACCTGGCAACCCCACGGTATTTAGAAAGTCCTCTAGAAAAACCACTGCTTTGCCGCCGCAAAGAGTTCAAATACTCTTCTTTTGAGGCTTTGTCCATTTCCTCAAACTCTTTTGCATAAGTTTCTATCTGCAAAGTTCTTTCACAAATTAGTTACATATTCATTTCATTACAAATATCAACAATATGTTAAATTAAATTGTACGCGGCCCTTAAAAATTAACATAAAAAATATAGATGTATCTTATATGGACCTATATCAACAATGAATTTGATCGATGGTAAGGGATATGAGTTCCTTAAACAGATGGTCATGAGTTCGATCCTAACTTCGAAAAAATTAAGTCGGAAGAGGAGGACTCACTTTTTTGTGTCTAACAAATTTTTTAACGAAGATCATACGGCAGTGTAAACTTCATATTGATAGTAGGGTAACAAAAAGTTTCTAACATGAATTTCTAAACAATAATTCAAAGGGTATGTGGCATTTTTAATTAAAAAATGTAGAGCAAAATTAATATTTTATCGTAAATTACTTAAATGAAACGATTCTCTGAACGGGGTCCATATCATACAACTTAGAAAAAGATATATTGATATTATTTATGAAAATTTCAAACATTGGTCAAAATACTCATTGATCATGGCTTAAAAAACTTTGAAATTTTTTGAGACCAACTAGATGCTTCTTATTTTTCCAAAACAAAATAGTTCTCCATTTTTTTTTTCATTGACCAATTTTAAAAAACTAAATAATTTTACCGGAAAATTCAAGGTTGCATCCTTTCCCCAATACTTGAGTGCTGCAAGATCATAGGTACGAGCTGCTGCTTCTTCAGTATCATAAGCACCTATATCAACATAATAACCAAATTAAGTTAATCAGAATCTTTCTACAAATCAATAATAATTTATAACTATTAATAATTTATAAAATTGAAAAAGTTGACTAAGATTGTGTGAGATCAAAGTGTATGACAAAAAGACTTACCCAAATAAACTAAACCATCCGCAAGTGATTGTGAACGTTGCAATGACAGAGATTTGCAAAGAATAAAACAAAGTCAGAAACTCACAAATAGAAAATAATCACCATTAAAATAATTAAAATCAAAAAAGTTAAAATTAAAATAATAATAAAAACATAACAGATCTCCTTGATTTTCTCTAACTTGTCTTCTCTATTTTTTTTTAATTAATCTTTTTTCTGGCTTAATTAATCACATATTACTAACCAAATAATAAAAAATTCACCAGAAAAAAAATTCACTAAAAAACTCATTTATGATTACGCTGAATTATGTCATTTTTCTCAAATTATTTTCCGTGTCGATGTGTCAATGTCTGTGTCGTATCTGGTATACATGTCTCTGTCCGTATTTCATAGAAACTCATCAAAGAATCAAAGAAAAACCAAATATTAAAAAAAACCTTAGTAAAATTACCTTGTTTTCCCTTCTTGTTCTGAATCTTGTTCCAAGAAGTCTTATCCCATAGATGAGCTTCAAATCTTCCAGTCCACCTATGTCTAATTTGATGAAATAAAAATAAGTGACATGCAAATGAAACTAAAAACCCATTAACAAAATTCAAAAGGGTCATCAAAAATGTACAAAAAACATTGAAAAAAATTAAGAAAAGTGATTAAATTTCAAACCTTGTAACTCCTCTATAAATGGAGCTTCTTCTACTGCCACCATTTGTTTGGTTTTTCTTCTGCTTTAAATTCTGTGACTTGACATTGAGATTCTTTTTTGGATTCTTAGCACCTCTTTTTTTCACTGATTGAATTGGATTCTCAAATCCAATAGAAGATGAAGATGATGAACTTGAAGATGGTGGAGACCTCTTCATTTGAATGCTACAAAAATAAAGAACACTATTTTTGTAGTAAAAAAAAAGAAAGAACACAATGTGTGTGCTTTGTAGGTGAATTAGACAAAAATAGTCTTTGAATTTGTTACAAAGTTTTTCTCTTTCTTTCCTCTTTTGGTGAATATCTATGATACCATGTTTGTATTTGTAGTGTTGGTGATAACAATAATAGACTTATAGCACTAATCTGGGTTACCTAAAGTGGTTTACCAAAACATAGAGAAAAAGAGAGAGTGAGACAGTGAAATAAGGAAAGAAAATTGGTGTGTTTTTGTGTCTTCTAAATGAAAGAGAAACGTTCAAATATATATATATATAATAAGTACAAAAAAATGAATCTGTAAAATGAAGTGAAATGGTTAAATTTAACCATGGTTTGAATTAACCATAGGCTAATTAAAATGGCATGAATTTGGAGAAACACTTGTCAAAGTGGTGCAGCCATGCTACCAATAGGAGTTTGTATTTAAAGCTGGCTTTCCTGGTATAAGAATCTCAATTTTGCAAAAAAAAATAAATAAATAAGAAGAAAAAGAATTGAAAACTAACCTTACTTTAATGGGTGGACAAGTTGTCTATGTCAGTTGCCTTTGAGTTTGTTGCTGAAATATATATCGGTTGAGTTCAATTTTGCTCAATTTAGCTTTGCTCTATTTAGTCTTTTCCAATGTATAAATGTATGACATGTGACAAAAATAAATTTAAAATATATAATTAAAAGATTAAAATACATAAAATTATAAGGACATTACATAATATATGTAGGTCGGGTTTAAACCATATGTAGTTCACTTATTCAAGTAATTTTTAGCTACAAAACTATTTGACACAAAAAAGAAAACAATCCATCTTATTCCTTCACCATCTCCATGTATAACGGTACACCCATCAATCTTCCTCCTCTCAGGAGAGTGTCGTCGTGTGAAGGAGGAGAGTGTCGCCGCTGGATAGATGGTGACGGGCGAAGTGCCGATGAGAGGGAGAGACAGAAGGAGCCAGTATTTTTTCCAGAACAAATGCTTTTTTTTTTCAATTTGTAATCTCTACCATTGATTTTGTTTCTGCCACATGTCAGACATCAATGTATTGAATAGGTAAAAATGGAGGCATCTTAAATAAAACAAAATTGCCCTCAACAATTAAAAGATGCTTGAAGACCCTTGCCATTTTGCTTTGTTTGCTAGCTTGCATTTTTTTCCCACACTATAGTGTTTTTTTGGCTTCCTAACTTAATCCGTCAATTTGTGTGTGCAATTTACTAGGCAAAGAAATATTTTCTTCGGTTTTTATTATAAAAAAAACAATAAAATCAATGCATTTATTAATTGTCATAACTTTTTAAATATTTTAACAAGTGTATTCTTATAAAAAAAAAATAGTGAAAAAATTAAATATAGTCACTAATATTAAAAAGATAGACTGGTCGATAGAAAGTAACAAAAAAAGGGTGGATAAAAAAGTTTTTCAACAATAACTACACCTTAAAATTGTGACATTCTATTTTATTTTTTTTCAGAGAAAAATGTGACATTTTCTTATAAATAGAAACTTTTTTTAAGGAAAATTCTATGGTGAAGTCATGAAAATGACTTTTTTAGCAAAGTTAACACTATAACATCAAAAATGTAATGAGCAACACCCCCACTGTTTGTACAATGACATCAAAAGTTAAGTCATCATAGTATCATCAATTCATCAGATTAATAAGACTACACTTAATCTAATTTTATTCTACCTTGATAAAAGCATAACACCCAACAAAGTGTAACACTTAAGACTATCACATAATATTATCAACTCTATTTGCATGTTAAAGATTCCAACGATAAAATAGTATCGGTAAGTTCAAGATGTTGGAAGCATTACTAGATGAATTACTATTGATCATTAATTAGTAATCAACAATTTAAAAATGAATCAAACATTAAGATCAAAATTAACTTTTTCAAAAAAGTCAATTTCCTGACTGTACCATAGAAGCTCCCCTTTTCTAATAGATCTTATTATTATAAAAACGGGAGGAAAATTCAACTGGGAAGTTGAATCTAGTTAAGCAATAGTCTATGAATAATTTGTTGAACAAATTCAAACGAAAATAATTACTCTCTCACTTTAGAATAGTATCAATTTAATATTTATTATTTTAGAATAACAATAAAATATTTATTATTCTTTCAATAATATCTCTCGTACCACTCATATTCTCCCTTAGTACTGATCTCTTTTTGGATGAACATGGGAAATGATATTCTTCTTATTAATATCCACATCATAAAACTCTATTGGTAACCCACATAGTCACATTTCATAGTTACAACAAAGTACTAAGCAATAGTCTATGAATTACACGAGTTACATACCTTTTTTATATAACATTTTAAAATTATTGATCATGCCAGAACCATTTTATTTGGAGGAATACTCTCTGTCCTAAATTGTGTTAAAAAAAATCACATTTATTACGAAAACTAAAACATTAGAATTTGAAGTATAGTTTTTTGTGTTTTCTTTGGAATAAGTTTCATGGAAATATGTAAAAATAATTTTCATTGGCTATTAATTATGGAGAAAATGAAAGAAAGAGAAAATTGAATGCAATTTGTATTTAATTTAACGAAGATATGCAAAAGTTTTTCTTTGAAAAGATGATTTTTTTTTCTAAAAACAAGATTAAATATGATAAAGTTTGTCTTTTTTCCTTTAATTTTGGGACAAAGCAAGAGAATTTTTTTTACTTGCATTTTAGAACCGAGGGAATATGCAATCAAATTAATCATACAAAGTAATATTTTTAGTTCATCAACACTTTATTAATACTAATTCCGTTACTTTTTAATTGTCATTTTTTATATTTTACACAAGTCAATACAATTAATAAATGTTACTACTTTTGATATACTCAGAGTCTTAAAACAAGGTATTGGTTCTGGAAGAACAATTGAGAGCAAAAGAATTTACAAGAGAAGCTTGGTTGCAAGTCTAAGTCTGAAGACCATCAGAAGTTGACTATCAGAGCCTGAAGAGTAGACCATCATAGTCTGAAGTGAAGAACCTGAAGTTAGTTAAATGGATATTTGAGGACACAAATGTGCAGAAGGAATAGAAGACTGAAGCAACAAATATTTTAGAGGAATTAGAAGGCATTGGATGATTATGCACTAAAGGATGACAAAGTAATGACAATAGTACAATTGTACGACCACTACTCCAACATTTCCTACGCATAGTACAAGCTACAATTGTGTCTTTGATGGTTAATTCTCCATACAAGGAATGATTTTCAAACTATTCCTTCCTAGGACATTAACCAAATCAAGCAACAAATCAATGTTGATTAATCAAGCTTCTACAACGACTCTTTGATGTGCTGGCACCTCTACAACGTCTCTTTCATATCTCTATATAAAGAAATGAAGACTTAAAGATTTGTAGAGACTCTACAACATTTAAATTGTGTCAAACTTTGCTAAAATTGTTGTGCATCAAACACTTAGAATTTCTTAACAACTTTCATATCTTAGAAATTCTCGAGACTTAGAATCTGAACTGTTCTGTATTGTGAACACCACTGATTGTATATCAAGTGTTCAAACCAAACTTATTTCTTTGTAATTTATTTGTTTAGAAGTCTCTTACTCTTGTGCTTGAACATAGGAAATCTTTTGCTTGAGTATTTGAAGTCTCTTGCTTGTGTATTTGAATATTTGTAATCAGATTGGATTATAGTGAAAATCTTCTTGGAAGTGCAAGGGGAACTGAACTACTTCCGAATTGTGGAAGGAACGAGTATAATTTTTTATCTGCTGCTATTATGAACTCTATCAGACTCTGAACTCCCCCCCCCCTCCCCACATGTTTTTCTCACCTTCATAAGAGATTTTTGGATGAATTTAACATCATAAGAGGATTTG
>Ga0228711_1001520_pt1 | contig 34263 bp, 11 predicted proteins | sample MedpolnodulmetaG_2_FD_177996 | JGI IMG/M metagenome (GOLD analysis project Ga0228711, IMG submission 177996) | Root nodule microbial communities from Medicago polymorpha collected in Santa Monica, California, United States - brown nodules | ecosystem: Host-associated > Plants > Roots > Nodule... | reverse complement strand
TTAAATTGTTTGGTTTTTTTTTTTTTTTTTTTTAATAAAAAAAACCAAAGTTATTTTTCAAATGCAGCTAAAGAAATTAATCCTTCTAAATTACAGAAGTTCATTTAAAAAATTTATGTTTTTAAACATATTTTTTCATCAGGGCCCGTTCCTATGAAATATGAGGCTCAGTGCTATTTTTAAAATAGGCCCTAGTAAAATCAAAAGCAATTCTTTTTGTGTAGCTAAGTTTCGTTAAAAAATCAAAATCAGAAGAATTTTTAAATACGAAACAAAACAAAATAAAATTAAGTGAAAGAGATATGAAATTTACCTAACGGTATCGTTTGGAATGTCACTCCTACATCGTAGGAAAGAGGAAAACTAATGGTTTATGCGAAAAAGAAATAATTGTTGTGATTCTTTCAATGAAATAGTTTTTCAAATTGACTGATTAAGTGATTATTCAAATTGATGGTGGTTTAATAGCATCAAATTTATGTTCAGAAAGTGGAACTAAAGTCTAGAAAAAACTCATACGTGTACAGGAAAAAAAAGTAACATATAATTTTTTAATTTATGTGAGGTAGGTATTATAATTTTTGAGGCCCATAATTTTTAGAGGCTCGGTTCGGTAGCGCTTCTTACACTCCCCAAATTCCGGCCCAGTTTTTCATATGCACTAACCATATGTTGAACTATGAATAAGAAAATTAATAAATCCAAAAAATTAGCTAGCTTTACGGAAAAATTTTGTGTTTAGCTTTTGCTAGCAAGCCCAGTGAAGAAATCTACGGAAAAACAAAATTTGCTAGCCTCACCACCGATCCAAACATCCACGTTGAGCCTAATGTTATGTTGTAATTTTTTTTGTATATTTCAAAAGTTAATTATTCTACGATTTATTTCGATCCAATTATTTTGTTTTATTTGAGAATTAATTTTTATTAATTTATTTGAAAAAATTGTTATATTTGATTTAATGGGTTACTGACTAGGTATTTTACATGTTCACTATGTATTCTCTTTTGTTGACCACGTTTTTGTCAATTCCTAAATGAGATAACCATGACTTAGTATGTTTACTTAGTCAGTGAAGCCTTGCCTTAATCTTCTCAACTGAAAAAATGGTTTTATTCATGTGGCTATTTATGTGGAGTATGTGGCATGCTCTGACGGTATATACATAAAAGGCTTGACACTAGAGAAATTGATAAGAAGAACATTTTCTACATCATCCACGAAAACAAAACAACAATTACCTCTACACAAAAAAAAATTAATTTCATCTTCATTGAAAAATCAAGTTTAGGTTTGCTAGGTGCATCTCCTGTGTTGTGTTTATCAGATTCATGTTGTTCTGTCACCTCTAATGTGATTTATATTAGGGAAGAACATGTTGTATCCTGGGAGGATATGCGCTTATGATACGGATAAATCCTGAAGGACAGTGACTTTGCCACGCCTCATGTTATATAACGGATTACTATTTAGCCGGATATAACCTTTTATGATTTCGTGTCTGTTCACTTCGATTTGTCGACTTCAAATCACCGCAGTTTTAAGAACAGATAAGTTTATTGTTCTCTCTTCTACCTATATTTTAATTGATGCTTATATTTGTATATGTTGATTATTATTTAGAGATAATTCATATGTCAAGATTGTACAACATGTTAAACGCATCAAACATAACTTATTTTACTTTAATCTCGATTCCAACTAAGATTAGTATTTCCCAACTTAAACCCAAACACATGCTAAACGGAGAAATCAAGAATATGGTGGTAATTAGACAACAAAAGTGTTTTTGTTTTGAGAAGTTCATTTTTTATCATCTATATTTCTCAGGTGTCCTTCAAAATTGTCCTTGGATTTTATAATCCAAAATGAGATTTTTCCCTATTTTTAAAGTGCAGGGACTTTAAAATCCGAAAAAATAAGTACTTTGAATTTTAAAATTCGATCACCCCCTATTTCAAAATCAAATTTCACATTTTTTCCCTCATGATTTCATGACACAAAAGGGGTTTGAAGCATGTATAAAATGCATTCAAATTAAAAAATTCATAGTGTATTCTTTTTCTTTTCGGATTTTATAATCCAAAGACCCATGAAAAATTTAATTTTGAAATAGCGGGTATTTATATTATAAAATCTGAAAGTACTATTTTTTTTGGATTTTAAAATCGGAATCGGTCAAAAAAGCATTTTTTTCACTTTGAAAATAGAAAAAACCTAATTTTGGATTATGAAATCTGAAAATTTAAGGGCCTTTTTGAAATTTAAAAAGGCATGTGAAAAGCTAGAGGGTGGGAAAAGAAATTACCTTTTATTTTCCAACATTTGATATTGCATTACGAATGGGCAAGGCCTAAAATCTATTACAACACATTGCATGATGGGTCTACTTTTTACCCCCTCTAAATTTCTTAAACACTGTAGATGTGTGTGAAAGCCAAAAGTACACACACTTTGAAACAAAATTTATTTCTAATTGCTTTTTAGTAAAACATCCTTTTTATTTGGTTTTTTTTTTTTTTTTTTATGGAAAACAACTATCAATTTTTGATACTTTGGACAATTATTTGTCTTTTCTTATAATTCTCTTGACTATTTGTTATATCATTGTATCTATCTCCAAGTCTGCAATTAATCGTTGATGTTATTTTGACAAAATAATAAATAATACTCCTATTTTGAACAAATGATAAATAGAAAGGAACAAAAAAAAGCTCTGAAAAACAACACACAAAAAAAACGGACAGAGTATTTTTATTTTTTGAAAATTTACTACTGGATGGTATACAATTATCAATTTTCGAATCTATATTTGAGGGTAGGAAATGTTGTTTGTTGTATGATCAATAAGTTTACATGGCTATGCTCAACGTATATGTAGCATTACTCATGTAGTAATGTGTACATGGCGGAGTTGTAGCAATTTTTTTCAGGATTGCGTTTTGCTTGAGATAAAGGTTTCATGCTAATGGAGTTGGAACTAGATTTTGAGGCTGTTATTTGGAACTAGATTTTGAAGCTGTTATTTGTAGTATTTGGAGTAGTGGCGGAGACAAAAAATTTATAGAGTATGGGCAAAATTTTAACCGTAAATTCACATGTCATATAATATATAAATAATCTTAAATTGAAGTAAAAGAAACTCGTCATTTTGTTAATAAAAGTACAATCTGAAATAAGAGAGATGAAACATAATATGTCAATAGTGTGCTAAATAAAATTAGGAGGTAAATGTCTTTTCAAAGTCCTCTTTACGGTGAATGTCAGAATAATATCAACATCATCAAGTAACTTGAATATCTCCCGCTCGGTGTAACATATCATCAAGTCATTGAACAACACATCGTTGATCTTGTTGGTTTCAATTCTTTCTCAAGGGCTTATAAGATTATTTTACTAGCTTATTGATAGAGATTGACAACTGGTGGACTTCCAACTTTTGTTGATGTTGGTAATATCTTTGGTGCACTCGTTATTGTAGAAGATCCACAAATTAGAAAATAAAATCTCATTTATTATGCTATGTTGTAGAAGTGATTGTAATTTTTTTTAGGTATGAAGTGATTGTAAGTTGTAACTAGATAGTATGTCATTTTGTCTGATAAGTGATTCAATTGTTATCATCAATTAAATGAGCAATGGAGTATATATAGGTTTGGGTGAATGATATAATAGTTCATAGTTAGGGAGAATTATTCTAGTTAAGTTACTTCAAGAATTTATTCTAAAAATCAATTATAGATTTATAGTAATCAATTTAAAATTTCAATGATATTGATTATATTATTTTATTATATTGATTGAACTAATTTTAGTGGTAATTTTATGAATTATTCATTTTATAGAAAATATAAAAGTAAAATAAAACAATGATAAGTTTTAGTGACAACCACAACCGTAGGTAGAAGTCTATAATGTTTTGAAAATGGTCTCCTTCGAATTACCCACGGTTTTGTCCATAGGTAAAGGTGGAAAACATATAATGACAACCATGTTGCAGTTACACACAAATTTAGCTACAACTTTTTTTCCTATAGTGACGTATTTTGGCCGTCACTTTAAAATGTCCTGCTTCGAATTACCTATGGTTTTGTCCGTAGGTAAAGGTGGAAAACATACACTGACAGCCATTTGGCAGTGACAAACAAATTTTGCAATGATTTTTTTTCCCTATAGTGACCTATTTTAACCGTCACTAAAAGTCAAATTTATTGTAAATTTCTTATAGTGATACAAAGAAAATGTGGGTTGAGCCCGGGCATGTGTCCAGACTCGTCGGGTGGTAAACCGTCCGTGATCTGGAGTAAAAAGTTTAGCTGACTAACTCACTGCATTGAGAATTTAATTGACTAACTCACATTGGTCTAAAATAAATGAATCTCACGAAGTGTCTTTAACAAGGTCTCACAGAGTAAGAAAATCAACTATTTTGAGCCATAATCAGGGACAGATGCATGTAAAAGTCTACATAGGCTTGTGCCTGCACTTAAGAATTGATATTTTGACCATTTAGCCCACACATATCACAAATTCTCTCTCTCTCTTGACCCACACATACAATCACAAGTAACAACACAACCACCTTCATGTTTTCAAATATAAAAAAACAATAGGAAAATGTTACCTAGTGCCCCCAGAACACTAGTTAAAGAAACATGTATAATAAAAATTTATTGGAAAGTGTACAAAATATAGTCTTCATTCAATGTAAAATTTACCTTTTTTGTTTCTTTAACTTGTGTCCGGGGACACTAGTTAGTATGACCCAAAACAATAACTTATTATAACAAAATAAGATTATCACAAATCATTCAATATTTTTGAGAATATCAACAATTTTTAAGGACAATTATGATCTATATTTTTTTTTCTGGTCAAATAGTTTAATGATTAAAAATTTATGTCACAATGACCATACCAATTAAGATATGTTCACGAGTCTTACAAATTTATATATAAGATGCCCCCACTATTCAAAATTCCGGATCCGTCACTAACCATAATGAGACTTGTTTGTGAGGACCAGATAACTAGGTTTACTGAATTTTTTTTTTTGCTTATTATCTTATTCTTATCATTAGCAATTTATTATAGATCGAAGGATCATGGCTCATTGGGTGTCTATATATACTTAGAGCTTTTATGTGATAATGTAGATCATCTTAGCTTAGCAAATGTTGTGATCAATCACGCTCATGTCTACTCTTTGAAATCTCGTCTTTTGTATGTTTCTAAAAGGGTCATTTATCTGCAATCTTATGTAGTGAGTGTTAGTCGTGTCCTTTTCCTTCACACCAAATTTGGATGAAAAAATCATTGGTTCATTAGTAGTTGGATGCATGTGTTAGAATCGAATTTTCGAGGGAGCAAGGTTAAATAAGACCATGAGTGGCAACTATCATGCTTAGGGCAGGATAAATGCCAACTTTCTTGAAAGCGATTAGTAAGTGAGTTTAATTACTCTCTATCCCATATTAAGTGATACAATTGACATTGTCACATATACCGAAGCACAATTTTGATCTTAAATAACTTTATTAATCTATTAGAAAAAATTATAAAAAATTGATATTTTAAAAATATTCACCGAGACGAATCCAACGACATCTTATATGATATTATTTATCTTTGTATATTAGTAGAAAAATACGGTCACAGTATGTTAGGTAAATAATGTTTATTTTCAAACATGTCATCTATTATAGGACGGATACAATAATTTATAATCAAGCTGATGTGTTGATGAGTAAAAACTAAATAAATAATCAAACTCTTTTTTTTTGACAAAAAATAATCAAGCTCATGTGATGTCAGAAAATATTCTATTACATTTTCAAGAAAATATTGGATTATATAATGATTTAAACGTGGATTAGTATACGTTTGTAACTTAATTCAGTAATTGCATTTTGTCGCGGTGATTTTCGGATATCAAGCTATTGGTTTAGCGTTGACTCGCAAATTCTAGTTCACCACTGAGCTTTTATTTTTTCCAAGGAAAAGGGAAAAAGATCGAATGAACCCTATATTTTAGAGATTAAAGGTTTGGGGGTTGGTTATGCAAATTGAATGTATTAGCACCCTAAATGTCTACAGTACTATATAGGAACCTCTTGCTTTTATTTATCTTGTGCTAAATTAATTATTTGCTTGTAAAGAAAAGTTAAGTGTGAATAAAAGAAAGAAAGAAAATGTTTTTGTGTTTTTGTTGATTTGGAAAGACAAAGTTTTTTGCCTACGTATCCGAAGCGGGATCAAAATCACGTAGTTCAGGGTAAAAAGCCGAGTGATTTGTTTGATTGATTTTAAAGTTTAAAAATAATCTTGAAGATAACAGGACGAAATGACATAGAAATAAAGTGTGATTGATTGGTTTTAATAGAAGAAAATAAAAGTTCAAATATGATTAAAATTGATTAAAGTTTTGATTTAAGAAAGATGTATGAGTCAGTGAAGCTTCATAGGGTCTTTCTATCGCATCTTCACAGACATGTCTATTTCACCTCTCCGAGATTGTGCCCAGATCGTTACACCTTTCGTGCGGGTCAAAACCGACAAGGTATTTTGCTACCTTAGGACCGTGGCCGCCGTTCACCGGTCGATAAAGGTATGGGCCTATGGGTCGAGTTCGTAGTAGCAGAGGGACAATTAAAGTACGTGGGGTCTGCTTGGTGAACCGAAGTAGACATGTATCCCCTTGATATAGAACGAACTAGCCACTCATTATTGTAGCAAGTCACCGTGGGTCTTGCGAGCTTCCGGGCGTATACGAATCTCCTCGATTCCTCTATATGTAAGGAAATAGCTACATCCAAAAGAAAAGGGGCAATGGTCGCCCTGGACTCTCCCAACAGTCTTAAACCTTTTTCAGTCAGGCTAAGGCTTGAATGGCGCTCTTAGAATGGTTTATACTTCAAGAAAACCAACATGGCTGGAAAAAGGGAAAGCTATAGCACCAGTCCAATCCTTCATTCTGCCTTTGGGTCTGCCCGTTTAATAAAGTAGTCGTCGAGAGTGGGCACAAGTACTCACTCACTTGGTTTGAAATCCAAGGTTTGTTAATAAAAAGATATTTGTATTAAGAAAATGAAAAAAGGAAAGTCACTTGATTGAAAATCAAGGTTTATTTAGAAAAAAGATTTTTGTGAAGTTTTTGATATTTAAATGTTTTTGATTTTACTTTTTTTCTAACTAAGATCTAAAAATTAAGCGTGATAAAATAAACTAAAGCGCGAGAGATTTTTTATAATGACGTTGGATCAAGATGAAAGTCCCATTTTCCTTGGATTCGACTACACTATTTTTGCGTTTTGTGCATTAAAGCGGAATAAATAAATATGCATGCAATGTAAGGTTCTCATATATATTTACAATTGTCCCTAAATACATTCTAAATCACAATAATTAGAAAATAAATATGAAATGCATAAACTAAAATAAATAAATATGCATTCAATGCAATATTCTCATTTATATTTACATTTGTTCCTAAATACATTCTAAGGCATAATATGTAAAGAAATAAAGTGGTAAATAAATATAAAATGCATGATATGATATTAACACTAAATAAACTAAAATAAAGCAAATAAATATACAATAAAAGAAAAAGAAAAAAAAAAGATGAGATAATAATACTCAATAAAAAAACAGCAAGTAAATAAATAATAAAAGAAAAAATAAAAAGGAAATAAAAAAATGAGATAATAACACTAAACTACACTAAAATAAAGCAAATAAATAAATAATAAAAGAAAATGAAAGATGATATGATAAATACTTAAAAATTAAAAACAACAAGTAAAGAAAATAAATAAAATGAAAAAAATGCAAGAAATAACACTAAAAATAAACTAAATAAAGGAAAAAAAAGGAAAAATGCATGAGGTAATGTTGCATATTTCTAGATATGCTTGAAAGGAAAAAAAATTACAAAAAATAATAAATAAAAGCTAGAGAAATAATAAAGAAAAATGCAAAAAATGAAAGAAAAAAGGGCGGGTGCAGATCTGAAAGGGAGTGTAATAGAAATCTGCAAATAAGACAAAAGTGGGTCTAATTGGTCGGGGGGAGAAGTCAACTTAAAAATGGCTGCGGATAGCAAATGGAAAAACTAACAACAAAATTTTCAAAGCTTAAAAATCCAAATGATCACCAAATCTCACAAACTAAAATACCATTTTGATTGGTTTTTCACGCTGATCATGAATCCAAGCTTAGATTTCACAGTGAAGGTTTGTATAGAGAGAAAAGTGAAAAATAAGTTTTCACCCAAAAAAATAGTCTAACTCACTATCACTTTTTCTTGAGAAATTGTGGTTTTGAATTCACGATTTTGGGAGGTTTCTCTTGAGTTTTTTTAGTGTTTTTGATTTGTTGGAAAGAAAAAGAGTAGAAAGTGAGGGTTTTGTTTTGGTTGTTTGGTATAAGAGAAAGTGAAGTAGAAAGGTTAAGGAAAGAAAGATCTGTATTAATAATTGACAAAAATACCCTTGAAGAAAAATTATATAATATATACACACACACGTCTCTACTCTTTCAATGAAAAAAAAGTATGTGCAGCTAGTTGTAAGTATAAAAGCAATTGTAAGAAAGAAAAAAAACAAAGCCGTAAATTTAGAAAAACAAAGAAAGAAAGAGACAAATGAAAAAATATAAACACCATGGGGTTATTTTGGACTTTTCAATCTAATATTGGTTTTCCTCAAACTTTCTGTCCATTTGAGTGTGAAAAGTTTTTTAAGGTGGACCCCAGTAAAATCTTTCTTTCCTTGGCCTTTTTAGAGTGTTCCAAACAAGGGAAGATGTTTCTTTCCCTCCTCCCCACTATCTTTCTTTAGAAGCAAACACACCCTAAGAATGCAAGAATTAATTTATGTGGGGAGTAAAAAAGGGTAGTTTGGAATTTTTGCAAAAAATGAGTTTTTGGCACTTTTTTTGATGATTTTTGGTGATGAGTGATGATGAGGTGTTATGCGTGTAGAAGGTTCTAGATGCACACTTTGTGGTGAATGAAATGAAATGGGAGTGAAATGTGCATTTTGGGTGAATTTGTCAAAGTTAGTGTTTTTTTTTTTTTAATTTTGATTTGAATTTTGTGATTTTTGAAAATAATAATAAAGCAAAAGTGTAAAGTTGTGATTTTTGTGGTTAGAAATGTAATAGAAATGAATGGAATTGAAATTGGAATGTTCGGTGTAATGAAATTAAGTATTCTTGAGGACGAAATAACAAAATAAAAATGTGAAAAATAAATAAATAAAAATGCATAAAAAAAAGAAAATTTGAACTTAATTTGTAAAACAAGTAACTAAGGGGAAAAACATTAATGGGAATGCATTTGGTGTGAAAAAAGTTTTTCTTTTTGAAAAGTTGACTTTGGTGAACTGTTGACCTTGGTCAAAGGTTGATTTTCGGTCAACCGTTAACTTTGGTCAACATTGAATTTTTTTTAAAAAAAAAAGAGAAGAAAGAAAGTTTTGGTTAGGGGAAAATTAGGGTATGACACATTTAGTGTAGGAATTTTCATAAAACAATATGCTTACTTCCCCTGCACCTTCCAAATAAAAGGAAAATGATTACAAAACTATTCATAATACTGTATTCACAAGTTTACAAGCTCAACTAACAAAATTGTTGAAATTGATAGGTCGTACATTGTGATTAGGGTTTGCATTTTGAATCCACTATTTGTGTAAATTTCTAATGATCATTGTCGTTTCAAAAGAAAAAAATTATTTTATTCATAATAATGTGATTGGATGTGTTGCAGCTAAGTTTTTCTGCATCAAGTCTATCCATTAAAACTCAGGGTGGATGTAAGGTTAAGATCACCACCAAAACAATAGCCTTAAACCTAATTTTTTATCTTGAAGTGTGTCACGTGGCGAGAAATAATTGGGCCATGTGGCACTCTGTTAATCTTGTTTTTTCTTTTTTTTAACGGTGGACTGACAGTGGGACCAATAACAAATTATTTATAAAGTGCATGGATCGAAATCAAACAAAAAAAGTGAAGGGATCAATGTCAAAAGGTGATGAAATTGCAAGGACTAATTACATATTTCATCCTAAAATAAAAATCAGGGCATCAACATTTCACTATTGCTCACTTGTGAGATTATTAGTTTTCAATACTATCTAGGCAAATTTTATCACAAAAAAAAAAAAAAACTACAGTGGTCCATTAGTCTTAACTCAACTTGTAAAAATACTAAAATTGTTAGGTCATACGTCATGACTAAGATTTGAACCCCGACATCTCCACTTATATGTGTGAGTTTACAACAGCTTTGTCATTTCATCTATCTACAAAAAAACATCGCATGTCTCAGTTGTTACAACCTAGTGATTTGATTGGAAAGATATTTTATGTTAAATTTGAATCCCGAGAGGGGGGAAATGCGGTGAATCAGGAGCCATCTAGATGTCTCTGTTGTTCAAGCTCTTGGTAAGAACAAGGAGCCAACTCATGTCCGAAGATTCTCAAAATCAACCTAGACATCATGACCACGATGCAATTAACAACAACAGAGAAACAATAAGACATGTAATAACCACAATCGAGGTTTCACACTCCAAAATTCATCTACAAGGAGTAGAGGTGTCAATAGAGCCCAAAATTTCAAAGCCTACTAAATTAAAGCCCCCTAGTTTATTTTTTGGGTAAAAAAAAAGTTTTTTTTTCGGTAATTTTTTTTTTGGGGTAAAAAAAGAGTTTTTTTTGGTAAAAAAAATGTTTCTAGCAATTTTGGGGCTTGGGGGCTTTTGATTTTTTTATTTGTGGGCTTGCATGAATGAGAGCCTTTTAATCTTGTGAATTTTCAAGTTCCCTTACTATGTGGACTGAGGCCAAAACTTCAAGGCCCCATGATATTGACACCTCTAACAAGGAGAAACGAGAGTTTTAAGAGACTCTCCCATACACAAAATACCTTCGCAAGATGGTAACTGTGATGAAGGCTCGAAACGACGAGATGGTACACCTTCTCGACGTCAAAACAACATAAATCACACACCATTCAGCAGTGTAAAATTCGTAGACCTGCACCATATTGCACAAACGAGATGGAAACACAAATAAGAAAACTCAAAGAAAGAGTAGTAGAGGCCCATAAAAACAAGAGGAATCAACCTTGTATGCCTAGCAAAGAAAACAACTATCAACTCGGAAGCATAAAGTTGGTTATGCTATCAATTGGTTTGGTTTATTTCAAGGATAAATTTGTAACAAGTTTAAAACTTGGTAAATTTTAGTTTGAGGGGTAGTGTTTTGAGTTTATACTATTTGATATGTTTTTCGTTTTTCATTTGAAAAACTCTCGATGTTCCCGTTGTTGTGTCATGAGTTGGAGGCAAGATGTTAAATAACAAGTCATTGAACTCATGTTGTTGGGTCTTTTAAATTTATAAGTTTAGTCTAACCCTTTTTTATTATACTATATATTAGCCTGTAACAATTATTTTAATATGTTAAGCCATTGTCATTGTTAAAAAAAAAAAAACTAACCATCTTTATTGTGTTATTTTCTCGTTTCCTCTAGAACCTATATTGTTAACAATAATTTCGTGCACTGAGATAAGTATATTGAATAAGATAGCATTGATTTGAGGGGTAATATATTGAGGATGTTTTTATTTTACATGAATATAATTAGGGATGCTTGATATTTATATTTGCTTGTGTTTGACATTTTTTTTTGGGTACAGACTTGTGTTTGACATACTATTTATGCATTTTAAAATCTTATATATCCCATTTATGCTGTAAATACATAATTTTAGCCCATATGTGTTTTTGTCTTGTATTTTTAATTTATGTATTTTTTTTATCCCATCATTCAAAGTTCGGAGCAAAAGCATGATGTTTCACTCTTTCTTCGAATTCAGCCAACAATGGAGGTGCTAGTATTGTGTTACAAGGATTGATATTTTATTTTGGATAGCTAGGGTGTTTTTTGTAGTTTTTTCTTTTGAGTCATTTGTTAAGTTATTTATTCTCGATATTTGGTTTCACGTGTATCGCGCAGTATCCTATATATCAGCAACCACCTTTGACTTTATGATAGAAATGTATATGTTTCAAATTATTTCTATTTTCTTATTGTTTTTTTTTGGATGGTCGGGGTTTGAACCCCGGATATTGCATATATTATGCATTGTCCATACCAACTGAGCTATGCCCACCAAGACTATTTTCTTATTGTTTGTATGTTTATGGTTAAATTTGAAAAGTGCACCAAATCAATTTAAGTAACAAGTGATAAGTAAAATTGTCTTTACATGAATTGTCGTTTCAATTAAGCAACTAACAAAACTTTTTAACAACAGTAAATTAAAAATCAAATAAAATGGAGGGAGTTTGCAAGTTTGATTTGATTGTGCAAAACAGTGATTTGATTGCAAAAAATTAAATGATTTCGATTACGGAATTTAGGGGTGGTTAGGATTCTTCGAATTTCCTCTATTCCCTTGTTGAATTAAAGACAAATAATTATCAATTATGAGATAGGAGTTCTAATTAAGTGATGAGTTCGTGTGGTTTTTATGTCCTTCCAACTGTCAAGTTGCACATACTGATCACTGATGTAGTATCAAAAGTAAGTATTTTTGTGTATCGTCTCCACAAGGACTGGTGCGATATTCAAGCCGTTCAACAATTGATATCGTTCTAAACTTATGGTTCAAATAATTGTTTGATTAAAACCTAATCTAAATTGAAATATAGCTATAAAATTGAGACGACGTCAGACAATTCACGCCTGGGGTTAGAGTCGTTGACCAAACATTAAATAATGCACTCTTATGATTACTTAAACGGATTCTAGCTTTACTAAATATTATCACATATTGCTCAATAACATCTTTCGTGTCCAAATGATGTCGTGATTTCTATTGAATCGTTTAAATGTTGATTTCCCAAACTATTAAACAATCCAATAGTCGATTGCGTCGCTGTATTGCCGATTTTCTGAACTATTAAACGATACAAAAGCTTTGAGTTCCAATATTCAAAGTGATTATCAAAACCTAAATTCCATGTCTAGAACTTTGACTTATTGATAGATGATTATTCTAACCTTAGATTCAAAAGCATCTTTCAACATCATTTCAAATCATAAATATAACATTAAACACAAGAATAAAATCAACATCAAGTAAAATAATGCTAGAATCATATATTTAAGTATCAAAAAGAGTACATATTAACTTGATCAAGTACCTCTAACCCCAAAGAATAGATTTAGCTACTTACTTTCATAGTAGCCTTGCAAAAATGGAGGAAAAGATGAAGATTCATGACAAGATTCATGATTTCTCTACAAATCTTGGGAGGAATCCACTTCTAACACTCTTTCTTCATGTTTCTCTCTCTAGAATGCCCTCTCTCTCTAAAAATCGGAAAAATATCAAAAACAATGAATAGATCCCCTGAAAAATGAGAGAAAAGCTATTTATATGGCTGAATCTGTCACATTCGCTTGAATCGAACAACCTTCGCTTGAAGCAAATGGCCTTGAAATCCCACGCTGGCCATTGGATGACTGCCACGTAGCCTTATCTTGTTGAACTAGCTTAAGCGAGCTGGAACCGAGCTGACCTTGTGCTCTCTGGAACTATCTCGCTTAAGCGAGCTGACCTTGCATTTTGGTTGATTTCTTGGTCCTTGCTTGTATTTTCCTGCACAAAAAGGGTATAGTAAGGCACATAAAGCATAAATGACATATTTGCAAAAATTGGAGCTTTTCCATAGATAGTCTTGCAAAACAAGTCACTAAGATGCCTAAACTAACACATGAAATATACCACTTTTAAGCACTTATCAATCACAATAAGGTTACACATGAAAATACAATATATAGGGTCGTCATTCCTACAAGATTTGTATGTTTTCGCAATGTTATTAAAGTGAGATCTTACTCTCTCAGAGGTAATTGAAATATAAACAGAGTTGGTACCTAAGTTGTCATCTAACAGATCCACATACGTATATGAATCTTAGAAGTACATCAAATATCATGAATGGTACTTGGTAGATTAAATGGATAAGTCTAACCCTATCTTACCAAGGGGTTAAGATAATGTTTGTAATGCAATATTTGGAAAAGTTGACCAAAATATCTTTTGCATCCGCCTGTTTCTATGTTCAGTTAAGAGTTTCTAGGTATGTCACACTCCCTAGAATTCGTAAACGCATTAAGGTCTTAGCATATAAAATTAAATAAATCTCAAAATATAACTGAATAAAAGACTTGAATTAAATTGATCCAAGTGACAAATAGAGGGTTGTCTTAGAATACTACCCAGTTAGGGTAAAGTTACTCATGGTAACTAAAAACAAATTACAAAATAAGTAAAACATACTCTAAGGACAAAATTTGAGGAGAGACTCCTCCTTGATGCTCCTAATGCATGCCTTTCTTCGTTCTGAAATAGAATTTGTGAATTAAGCCTCTTGTATTTATAGGCTGATTTACAAGCGGGTATGGGTTGACAAACTAGGACACTCCCCCCCCCCCTAAATTTGTATGAGAAAAACAACAAAATGTTGTTATTCCTAGAACCGCATCGCCTCGCACGTGTGCCTTAAAGTAGTGCTTTTCAGCACGGTTTTGCACACCCGAGGCACATAACACTTTCATTCAGTGCAATTTTTCCCCTTTCTTCATCTTTTTGAGTGTTTCTTCTTTCAAATTTGTCTTGGGACTTAAGATAGAATTTTCTCAACTAGTAATATCTTCAAAGACCTCTTGAAACATCAGTCCATGGCTTCCCTATTCTTCATGAGTTGTCTTACTTTACCGAATTACATGATTTTCAATGAAATATATAAATAAAAAAACACCTAAGAATTGTTTGATTTTGGAAAGAATAAGAATTACATGACTCAGTATGAAAATATAACAAATGTCCCTTAAACCATAAACAAATTATCTAAACTTCTCTTATTTGGGTCAAAACATGACTAAAAAATATGCTAAAAATAATGTAAGGTAACTTGTCATCGCTACCCCCAAACTGAAATTGTTGCTTATCCTCAAGTAACAAATAATTTGGATTATAAATTTGCATATTTTTCAGAGAACATACCTTTCTGAATAGGTTGCTTGGATCATTATTTATTCCACTTTCAGGCTTGACTAACTTACAACTTCCATGCAAGCGAGACGGTCTTAGAGAGGACAGTTTATGCTTTCAAGCATACTCTTTTCCAAGATACATGCATGTACCTTTCTAAAATTAGTTTCGACAAAATACTATACAACATGAAGGATAATATTGTAATTTTGTATATTTTTATCTTGTGTTGTGCACCGACTATCAAATAATGTACAAAACAACAAGTTGTATTGTGACTCAACTAGTTGTTATGTCCTGATTTGTTGCCATGTCCTTTGATGTGAATCAAACACACCCTAGAGGTCTTTCAGAGTTGTAATATGACTTAAGTTAAGATAGGATATATTTTAGAAAATATGAGTTTTTCCATTGTCTTCCATGCAATGCGAAAAGAGAAATAAAATAATATAATATATTTACATATACTAATAAATAATGATATGTGATCATCACAAAGATTTTTATGTGAATTATTTATTATGGTTTAAGTGATCGGCTCAGTGAGTTTAAGAGTGAATATGACAATTTGATATATCTTAGAGGCATTTAATAAACAATTTAATTTTATTATTGGCTTCTTGTATCACAGAAGTGCTACGAACTATTTAATTTTATTTAACAAACTATATAATTTTTATATATAAAGTGATCACACAATTTTCAAATTATTACAGGCAAAGGTTGATAGTATGGATGAAATTCCCAAATTTATTTATACTTTGATAATCTTTATTTCGTTGTTTGTTGTTATAACTTGTTATTGTAAGTCATTTCTTCATAATTTGTATGCACCAACAATATAAAAGTATTTTACAAACACATCCAATGATGTATTGCTACATCATTTATTGTGTTTAAAAAAATACTTGAAGTGTCATATTTATTAATTGATGTAGCAACACATCATTTGATGCATGTGTAAAATAATTTTATATTATAAGTGTATACTAACTAAACTCTTCAAATTTTCTTTTATATCATATACACACTATTTGACCACTTTTTAGTAACAATCTTTATTTTTTATTTCTCATGCAGATCCAATCGATTGTGAAACTATTGCCGATTGTAAATACAAAGCATGTCATCGTCCTTTAACAAGAAAGTGCATTGATTATGAATGTAAGTGTGTGCATAGAGGCAAGCCACTTCTGGAGTTTTAGGGACCTTAGGCATACTAGGAGAAAATGACCCTTAAATAATACATCATAAAATTTGTTAGTCCATTGTTGTGATTTTATTAACTCTTCATTTCATTTTTTTCCTGCTTTCCACTACCAAATAAATGTTTTTTTAGGCAACATATGAAAATAAATCAAATACTCCATACACACCAAAACAAAATAAAATATCGTAGAAGTATATAACAATACGATTTCTGAGAAAAAGAATCCAATCTTCCTTAAAAGCTTACGAGTGATTCACAAAATACAACTCAACTATCAGTCCAGCTTAATGCATCAAGGTGATACGATGAGAGACTCACAAATAACAAGGACTCAAAACCCTAATAAGTCTCTTTTCTTAAATGACAATTTTGATCCAATACAATTGAAGTAAAACAAATCATTTATGTACTTTGATAATTAATGGTAGTACCCAGAGAAGTTTACAAAATAAAGCACAAGGCTTAGCAACAAAATCCTAAAAGACTCAATTCAATAATATCGAATTGGTGAATAAAACTAGGGTGCTAGTCTTCCTTATATAGTCATTCAACAATTTGGACTTTCTCTTCACAGGCTAAACAATCATTAGATCAAATCATATATTCAGTCTTCACAATATTCTAGGAGCAAATATATTATTTCCTAAAATATTTTGACATCCAACTTAGGAAACACGACAATGGCTAAACCAACCTCTGCAACTTCTAGAAACACATGCCTCTTGGACCACAAGTCACGTGAATAAAATCTTCAAGGATTTCACACAAAAATATAATCATCGAAGATTGCGAAACAAGGCACACTACGATGTCGTTCCAACATGTCAAGACATCTTGTCCAACATCTTGCCAGAACACTTGTTTTAACAAAATGCGACCAATCACAATATACAAACCTAACAAAGATTAAGATTAATTTATCTAGTAGGTCAATTTTCAACTAAAATATAATTTGTTTTGTTATGAAAATTATCCTAATTTATTGGACAATAAATATCACCAATATTTTTAAGGGTTAATAAACCTTTACCCCCTGTATTATAGGTCACTTTTGGTTTCCCCCCTGTAATTTTTTTTTGTCAGATTTCGTCCTTGTTAATTTTTTTGTTTTAGAAACCCCCTAGGCCTGCTGACTGTGCATTTTTGTTGATGTGACATGCTGTGTCACCTTTTTCTGATGATGTGGCGCGCTGAATGTATAAATTTTTTATTAGGTACACGTGGCATTTCTGATTTTTTTTAAAATAAAAAAATTATGGAATTTTTTTGAGAAAATACCGAAAAAATTTAAAAATTCAAGAAAAATGAATAAAAATAAAAAATGATTAAAAAAATAATGAAAAAATTCTGGAAATATTTTAAAAAAATCTTGAAAAGATTAATATATATTGAAATTTTCTAAAAATTAATATATTTAGGAAAAAAAAATCATATTTCCAGATTTTTTTCAATACCAGAAAAATTAAAAAAATTCATATTTTTTGTTTTATTTTAATATTTTCCATAATTTTTTTTCGAAAATTTAGTTTTTTTAAATATGATTAATCTTTTTTCGAAAATTTTGTTTTTTTAAAAATGATTAATCTTTTTAATATTTTAAATATGATATTCTGGAATAAAAATTTCGTAAATTTCAATATATATATTAATCTTTTCCACAATTTTTTAAATATTTCCAGATTTTTTTTATAAGTTTTTATTAATTTTTCCAGATTTTTTTAATTTTAATTTTTTTTAATTAATTTTTCGGTATTTTTTATTTAAATTTTATTAATTTTTCTAGAATGTTGTAAGTTTTTTTTCGATTTTTTAAGAATTTTTTTATTTTTATTTAATAAAAATCATAAATGCCACGTGTACCTAATAAAAAAATAAAAATAATTATACAGTCAACGCACCACGTCATCAGAAAAAGGTGATGCAGCATGCCACATAAGCAAAAATGCACAGTCAGCTGGCCTAGGAGGTATTCTAAAACCAAAAGTGATCTATATTACAGGGGGTAAAGACCTATTAACCTTATTTTTAATATCAGGGAAACACATTATTAGGAAGAAAGGGTCCAAAACAATATCATCAATTTCTTCGATAATAATTTTTTTGCCACATTATTAAGAACAACCAATTTTTTTAATGGGAGGGTACATATAGCAAATGCGTCAAAAGGGCAAAAAAACATTAACAGACTTCAGCCCAACCTTTCATCAAGTCAATGTTTGGGACCTTTTTGTGAACTTTGCTATATATACCTCCCATAAACTAAATATTTCTATATACATCCCCTCCATAATTTTTTGTTTGGGTCCCCTACCATCAAGGGCCCTAGACCGTCGCACCCCGTCCTATGGCCTAGGCCGGCCCTGTGTTGAGGGGGACTATTAATTTGAAAAATAATTATAGATTAATGATAAACGTATACTTTTATTTGTACGTTATAATATTGATACTTTTATAATTTTCTTTTTAGGGAACTTTTATAATTTTTTTTACAATTTCATTTATGTTTCTTTGATCTTTCCATTTCTTCCACAATCATAAAAGTATTTTTACATTCCTTAGCTCATAGAAGATAATGTAAACAATATTGTCGCTATATAATTATATAGCTACTTTTTCTAATAAAGTTTTGTCATTTTTTTTACTAATAAAGTCAATACTTCGTTACATTGACAAATTATTTATTAACTTTTTGAATTAAGCATAAGATTGTCGAGTGATATAAACTATAAATATTGTATGTATTTAACATTCATTAACTATAGATAAAATTGGATGACTGAAATCGAGACTTATGCTAATGTTAGCATCCATACGGCAAAATCACACTTAACGCCATGCATGTAACACCACTCACTTTTTTATTTTATTTTTTTATAAAGCAATAGAGTGTCCATGTGATAGCAACGACATCTCAACTATATTTGCAACTTATAACTAACACTATTTATTTGCCCTCCCTCTAAAATATTTATTAATAAAAAGAAATAAAAGTACAAATTTAGGGGGGACTAATTCAATTCCGAAGACAACACACAAGATGTATAATTTTTTTTACTACATTAAAAACCTTACTGCCAAAAATTCAATGAGATAAAACTTTGATGAAGGGAAAAAGATTGCAAAGTTAACAAACATAGATTCCAAAATTAAATCAACAAAATTTTGAATGTGAAAAAAACATAGGAAAGGGAGGATGAATTGTGTTGGTTTTTTTTTTTAAAATCTTTTTCTAAGTTATAAAACAAAACAAAGCAAATAAAGATAAATAAAGAAAAAGGATAAAACAACACAAGTAATTATCCTGGTTCACCCCATAACTCGAGACTAGTTCAATCCCCTTCATGTTCCAACGGATTTTCTATTATAATCACACAAGATTACAATTATCTAGACACACAAGTCTAAGATTTCTTGCCTCTCCTAGAGGACTTCTTAAAATCAGAGTTTACAATTAAAATTGTTTTATGTTTACACTTAAGACCTAGAGAGTGGTAAACTAACTTAAAACTCAATAGACTTCAAAACACTTAAGAAATCTTAACATAGAAAATTTATAAGAATTGTCTAAGCGTGTGCGCTATATAATTTATCAAAGTTTTGGCACTGTTTTTAAACGTGAAGTCTCTCTCTTTTAAACTGCTCATGGTTCTTTTACAAGTGAAAATAATAGAATCGTTGTTGAAAAATTGCCATTGCATAAGTCTTCCTTGAAAAGTTTTTATTAGATTTGAAAGCTCTAATTCTAATGGATGACTTTGTTGAATAGTGCTAGAGGTTTCTTTTGCTTCTTTAGGAATAATCTGTTGCATTCTGTTTGCCTTTGAAAACCTTTGTTCTGCACGTGGTCAGAAGAAGATAAACAATATTGCAGAACTTGGAAAGCAACATCTCTTTAGAAGAAGACAAAACTAATCAGCGTCCATCAAAGTGTTGACCAATGACATATCCATTAGAGTCTGCTTCCATCATAATCTTCAAGGCTTGATGCATCTTCTGATTAGAGCTTTGAATTTTGTTGAACTTTCTTCATATCATAGTTCTAGTCATCAGAACTTCTTCTTAGTACCAAATGCATTCAAAGCTTGGTGTTTTAGAACCAACAAGTTGAATTCAGAGTTAGAATATAATTTTATGATCCTGCACACTTGAACACGCGTTAGAGTATCCAATTGTTATTTCATACATTGTTATCATCAAAACTTTAGAGACATTGTTCTAAAACCCACTTTGGTTCAAAAATCTCCCCCTTTTCGATGGTTACAAACTTATGTATTTTAAAAAAGTTGTTGAATGTTGTCTACCATGGAATTCATTTCAGCTTGATTCTCTGACTTTTGGGGTTGCATCTGAACTTGAGTAACTCTCTCATAAGCTAATTCAACCATAACTTCAGTCTTTAAGTTCTTGAACTCATAAGGACACACATATTCAGAGGATGCAAGAGCAGTAATATGTCTTCTACTCTGAGAGGGACCAATGAAACATCAGATGCCACAGCTGGAAAATTATACACTTCAGGAATTGCATCAACTAGTGGAAGTTATTTAAATGTATAGTTTTTTTTTTTTTTTAAATGTATAGGTTATTAATTATTATGGGAAAAAGAAGTTTTTTTTTTGTCAAGTAGCCTAGTGGCTAGAACTCACACATATTAAAAGTGGAGAAGTGAAGTGTCCAGAATTTGAACCTCGACTCCTGCATATAATATGCAATATCCATGTCAACTGAGTTAAGCTCACGTGATAGAAAAAGAAGTTATTTATTTTAGATGGATTATAGATAGATTATTTTTTCTTAATCAATGATTACGATAGAGTGATAGGGGTGCATGTGGATATAATTTAAGTAGCATAACTGTTTATTTATCATGCTTGTCTTGTCCGTACTTGAGTGAAGAGAAGAGTAATCTCGTGACATGAGAATGGATACTAGTTATGTGTTATGGCTTAGAAAGTGAGTGTGGTAGATGAAAAAGACACCCCAATTGACCACTAATTTTTGCAGCAAGTTTTGATGGGAAAATCTATTTTCTCTCCTCTTACTTCTATAATTTTCTTATTTGGCATAATTGTGATGCCCAAATGGATGATAAAAAGAAATCACGAGGTCCAAATTTGTGGAAACGAGTCATAATAACTCATGCTACGTAACAACAAATTTGCAATGCTTTAAAACTTTGAAAGAGAATATGTTGTCTGTTGTGGTCTTTTGACAAACTTAAGTTTTGGGACGACAGAAAGACATGTGATTTCGAGACATATGATTGGTAGTCTTTCGTGAAAGTCAGGGATGTGTCACTTTTCTTCTTGTTGGCACTGGAAGTAGTAGGACTAGTAGTAATAATTCCCTCATTTTTATGCAGCTATGCTCTAACACGACCAAGGACAAACATTGATGTGTATAGTGATTCATTAATTGAAGTTGGTAGACTTAGATATTTATATATTGATACGAATGCGGATCATCTAAATCGGCATCAGAAAGAATCGGATATGAAACTCCGAGGAGTAGAACACTTCAAGATCCCAAATCAACACAAATATATAGAAGAGATGTTAACCTAAGACATTTTTGTAACCTAAGACATATGATATGAGGGGCATTTGAGCTATGTGTTATGGTGATGGCTTAAGATGCAAAACGGTAAATAAATAAATAGAGCAAGCTATCTTAAGAATCATGGTGTCAACATCGATGCTGAAATGGTAACGTGGCCGTGACAATTGACCGTTTCTATAGTGATACCCTACCCTTTTGATAATGTAGCTTATGCTAGGCCTTAATATGTGACCTTAATTCAATTCCAAATATACTAATTTACTCCTGAATAGGAAGTTACAAAACCTAACAAATTCACTATGAGGTTAGGCTTACAACATTAATAATTACATAAATACAAATTTTTCTATTTATCGGTTCTAATTCATTCATGTGTGAATACCATTATATATATTTTGAGCAATCCAATCAAATCACGCTGAAATAAAAACGAGCAAGACAAAATATTAGTTATAATATATGACTTTGTATAAGTTTTTTAATGAGTTTAGTTATAGTTGATTTCAGTATCCTAATGCAAGTACTTATTTTGTCGCTTCTTTATCTAACCTTCAGAACCAAATGAAAATTATTAAAACAAACCAAAACTAATGGTACACATAATAGAAAATTACTACGTAAAAAAGCATGCACACGTTTAAGAATTGACTTCTGCCATTTTGAGTTATGCATGTGACTTCAGGGCATTATTATTGGAAGTGTCTGGCGGAAATGCTAAATTCCTAGTAGATGCATGGAAGTGTCTGGTGGAAATACCAAATTGCTAGTAGATGCAAGGCACAGTTACCTAGTAAACTCATCTCATCCCCTTACTTCACTCTCACAAATTAAATTGATCCAACAGGGTTGACCCCTCCAAGCACTATATATAGAATATATAAATTGACTTATCTTCACCCAACCAAAAGCACAATTACCTTTTTTGTTTTCTTTCTCCAAACAAAGAAGGAATGAGAAAAGACATGCTACAAATCTATTCTACTTTCACCAAAGCATACTCATGAAAATGTTATACTAGTAAAACCCATGTAACGTGAGACATTAACGGTGGTATAAGGCGAACTTGACTTAAGTTACGTAGGGGTATTTTCGTCAGTATGTATGAGAATGATCATTTTTGGTTGTGAGAAGAACAATTTTCTTATTTATATTCCTTGTATACATTTTGATACCTAGTTCAAGTCCGAAGCGACTCGGTAAACTATTATTGGCCTCGACGCCCATATAACATGAGACATTTTGGAGTATCCAAACAATAGCCGTTAGTCTAGGCTAAGAAACTAAGGGTCTTCCGGCCTTTGTGTGTGCTAAGACACTCCTAGTGCTAAGATTCCGATTTAAAACCAACTACATTGCTTTTCTAAAGTATTATCTAATTTAGATCTTGTGCAAGTCCTCACAATTTTGTTCTTAGTTAAAAGGCCGGACATGGAATGAGTACAATGAATGTTTATAAATTCCTCTTTGCCTTGATTTCCAAAAAAAAGTAAGACTTTTCAGTGTACTAAAACCGAAATAAAAATATATACTGTGAAACTTTACATGAAATTAGGGGAATGATTGAAGGGAGGGCATGATTGAAAAACCCGTGCAAATGCTTCCAGGATTTTCTATATACTTAGAAAGAGACAATTCTATAGAAAATAACAACAAAAGAATGGACGAATGAAGTACACACCAAAAAGTCTAAATTACCACAGATTAAATATTCACGAGAAAGATAGAAACAAATGTCCTGTCCTCTTAGGCTCAAAACTAGCAAATACTTCCTTGCAATCCCCATTGTTTTGTTTACTACTATAAACAAAACCTCTCTCCCTTACTCTATCTTCTGTGCCTTCCATTATCTCAACCTTCTTTGTGGTCACCAATGGAAGTTAATTCAAGTACCACTGTACCTGCAGGGCCACCAACTATTTCTACAAAGAACCATACTTTCATACACCATTACCATCACTTACATTCAGAAAAAGATTATCATAACCATGTTGGACATTTTCCCTTCAAAACCATTATCATAATCATCACAATGGTTGCCTTAATTATGCTTCTATTTACCATTTTTTTGGTTGTATGCTTGATCCGTCGCCAAAAGTCTTCTAGCAAAAATGGGGTTTGCAAAGAGGATCGTGAGAGTAGAGTGCTTCATGATACAAGCAGAAGACACATTGCTCCAACAATCCTGTCCTTTGATTCTAGCCCAGGTATGTTCATATCAATTAATTGCAACCATGTTCTTACTTGGTCGAACAGATACTATATATGCAAATTTGTATGAGCTTCTATCTGAATTATAAGTGAGTATGGAGGTATGGTAAGAAGAGTTTGTCTTTACAATAGATAGTATCATTAGATATATTCCATATCAACTCATCATGTTCTTTAAGGTATCATCAATACTAATAGCATAAAGGGGACATAAAATTTGAAATTCATGTCATTAAGTATTTAGCAACAAAGTTTTTTTAAAATTTCTTTAAATTTTCGTTGTCAATTAATTTTTTTATAGTAAGTTTAGATGACTGAGGCTTTTGAAGCTAATAAATAGTTGGTGTGAAACATTGATTTCAGATGTTAAAGGTGGATGTCTTTATGGGGGAAATTTGAGCAGGACGCCACCAACACCTAAATTTCGAGGAGTGCAAGTTTTCACTTATAGGGAGCTAGAATTTGCTACTAATGGTTTCAATGAAGCAAATGAAATTGGTAATGGAGGAATCAATGGTTTGATGTATAAAGGAGTCTTAAGTGATGGCACTTTGGCAGCCATTAAGTTGCTTCACAGTGAGGGTAAGCAAGGAGAGCGTGCCTTCAGAATAGAGGTGAGTGAGATATTATTAATATATATCTTTTTGTTTTTGGTACGCAATGATTTAACATCTCTTGTTTGTTACCTGATCTCTCTCAATATCTCCTTTTCTCGTTAACTCACTGTTTGTACAGAGAACAATGTTTTTGTCTTTTATCATAGCTGAAACTTCTATATGTTGCCAAAGAAAATAGAAAACAAATGACAAGTCGTTAACTAACAGTTTATTTTAATGTGAGGATGGACTTACGCAACCTATCATATGACAATCTTAATGTACACTCTTGCTCCTATCTTAATTTATGGCATCACGTGTGACTAGAGCAATGTATTTGTTGGGGATGTACTATGAATAAGTCTTAAGTTTATGTATCCAACATCTTTAGAAGAAAAAAAAAAACTATTTTAATTAGCAGTATACGAATGTTAGCATATGAATTAGACAGTAACATTAAATGAAAATCATAATAATTTATTCCTATAACTTTGAAATACTGACAGTAATATAGTGTTTTCCATTAACTCTTGCACAGAATTCTCTGGCGTTTTGCAATCAAAATTGGGACCATGAGAATTGAAATGCACATTATTTTATCTTTAAATTACATTAGTCCTTCCTAGTTGCCAACTCATACTGTGATCTTTATTAAAATCTAAATCTAGCACATGGGTGTGAAGACTAAATGACATTTATGGCAGGTCGATCTCCTAAGCCAATTACGCTCTCCTTATTTGGTGGAGTTACTTGGCTATTGTGCTGACCAACACCACAGGTTATTGATTTTTGAATACATGCCAAATGGTACACTCCAACATCATCTTCATTCCCTCAACGATAAAACTCAGCCATTGGATTGGTGGTCCCGGATGAGGATAGCCCTTGATTGTGCAAGGGCCTTGGAGTTCCTGCATGAACATGCTGTCTCACCCGTGATACATAGAGACTTCAAGACTTATAATGTTTTACTGGATCAGAATTTCCGTGCAAAGGTGGCAGATTTTGGATTGGCTAAGATGGGATCAGAGAAAAGAAATGGCCAAGTTTCTACCCGTGTGTTGGGGACCACTGGATATTTAGCACCAGAGTGAGTAATATGAGTAGAGTACCCCATTACATCTATCGTTACCCACTACCAGTTCATAACTTGCAATCTCAAACAAAGAACTTATGCACATGGTCACACACCAGTCTCTATCAAGCATGCTGTTATATTTTAATAACTAGCTAGCTAGGGAATTTGGATGGTCTGCCATCCCCCACATTCACGCAGTTAATACATCTGTGGCCGTTGAATCAAAATCGGACGGTTCATATTTTAAACGGCCACTGATGTACCTATTGTATGAATGTTGAGGATTGCCGACTACAGACAATTTGAATTCCTAGCTAGGGTTCTTTTATGATGTCACAAAGAAACCTAGAAATTGTTTTTAAAAAATCATCAACTTCATAATCTATTGCATAAATTTAATTCGTCTGTTTAATTTGGATATAATGCAGGTACACATCCACGGGTAAGCTTACTACCAAGTCGGATGTTTACAGCTACGGTGTAGTTCTTCTCGAATTGCTAACAGGACGTGTACCCGTTGATATTAAGCGGCCCACTGGAGAACATGTCCTCGTCTCTTGGGTTAGAAAATATTACTTTGAAACTATTCAAGATCAGTTTGTTTATGACCAAAGAGAAAAAAATAATGATCCTGAAGGACCTAATTGAGCTTGTAATACTGTCATATTTCATTTTGTGACATACGATATTTGTTATTCATCAGGCTCTTCCAAGATTGACAAACAGAGAAAAAGTTGTGGAAATGGTTGACCCAGTTCTACACGGGCAGTACTCAAAGAAGGCTTTAGTTCAGGTCAGACCTGATTTCGTTTAGTCACTGTTATTCTCTTATTACTCTCATAATTATGACTTACCATCAATGTTATTCTCTTATTTCGTTTGGATTGATAATATTTTTACCATCAATTAACTTACCATTTTAATTTCTGTTGCTACGGGGTTTTACAGGTAGCTGCCATCGCAGCAATGTGCATACAGCCAGAAGCTGATTACAGGCCGCTCATGACAGACGTTGTACAATCATTGATACCACTTGTGAGAGCCCATTCTCTTTCCAGTTCCCTAAGATTTCAGAAACAAATACCAAGTTATTAGGTGTGCATTATCTTCGAAGTCCTGTTTGAGGAAAGCACAAGCAGCCTAGAGAAAACTACTTTAACTTATTGGACTGAAATGGTTCATGGACAAATGTGGTGCAAAATTGCAATATCAGACTTGATGGGACATCCTCAATTGGTAACTTAGATATGCAGCATTCCTTCAGCTCTACTGAATGGCGAAGAGGTGAAAAAAGAGAAAAACAAAGACGATTCAAATAAGCCTAAAGGGCCAATAAGGATAGAAACATTTGCATTAGTTATAGATGCACTTTGTTCTAGATGTTTATGGTATTTCAACTAACGGAAAGATGGGCACTAACATGCTTGTCTATCCGCTTTTCTATTGTGTTTGGTTGTATATATATTTTATTGTATAATATGTATAATATTCATGACTAATAGTTTGTTTCCGAGTTCCCTTAAACTACAGTGTAAATTTCAATTTGGAAAAAAACTGTTATTGAGGGTAAATTTGTCCAGGAAAAGGTTTGACCAAAATTAGTAGCTATTAGTTGTTAACTCGGAATGGAGTTCCCTTTATATAATGGTATAAATATCCATATAGAATATTAACATCTTTCTTAGATTGGTTTTGTTATGATAAACTTGCTAAGATATGGTACAAAATTAAGAGGAATGTGAACTTTCTAAAGTTAAGGAGAACATTTCTTCTGTATTATAATGAAATTAATATCCAATCATTAAGAGTTTCCTTTACCGACAAATTTTATAATCCAAGAAATCACTGCCTGAAACCAAACTCAATAACATACTTCAAATCAAACTGAATAACTTTTGGTTAACGAAAAACGACCTGCAGCATAGAGCTTCAACTTAAAGGCAAGGAAGGTGATCAATTGATCCCGCTTCTTTCTTTCTGGCTGTAGGAGAAGTGCTAAATTTTAGGCACTAGCGTAGGGTGAAATTGGACAGCTATATAGAAAGCTCCTTCATATTTCTATGAAGATAAATACTAACATAACATACAGACAGATAGATGTAAGGAGTTTAATGGAATAATGCTGACCTGTTTGGACTTGTTGTATACCGTTGAAGGCGAGGGATTCCAAAAAAGCATGTAAGCACAACAGAAATCACAGCAGGTCATATCAGCGGATACTTCTATCATAGAAATATGCAAGAAAATTATATGCATCCTACCACACAAACCAAAACTCCGAGGGGAATTGTTACCTACAGTCTATTTGTAGTGAAATGCCCTACATATCAATCTGTGTGATATTTCTTGATGCAAAGGAGAAACAACTTTTCTAATAGCATCTTGATAATGTGTAAAGATGTAAATATACACGAAACGTGAGCAGTAAATTCCTAGGAGATAGATCATAAGGAGATACATTTTTTTATAATTTTTTTGCTTAGGCGAATATTATGTAGTATTTATTAGTATATTGTAACTTGTAGTAAGATTATAACTTCCAGAACCCTTACTGAAATCTGGGTCTAACTGTCTTTTTAAGCAAATGTCCTCTTGTAAACCTGCACAACCCAAAATTACCCTAGATATATATAGGGGCTGGGCAAGAGGAGTTCGTAACTGGTTCAGAAAATTGGTTAAAACTGATAGAAACAAACAAACAACTGAAATATTTTTTTGTTTGATATACAACAGCAGAAACTATTATTGATGAAGCTCTTCCCCTCAATTCTGAATCAATGTGATTTTGGAATCAAGGTGACGACAGGGTAAACAGTGTACAGAAGATGAGAATATCTCTCAACCTAAGAACTTTGATAGGCTCTCCCTCTCAGTAACCATAAATTAAATCCAATCTTCCCTACAGCGTTAAATCCTATAAGCCACCTTCTCTTCATTCCCATTCAGTTTAAACTTGTCCTAGCCAACTAAAAGTCCAGTTGTCAAATTACAACCAACCAACTAACTACTCCTTCAATTAGTAAGTATAGCTGTTTCCCTTATAACACTCCTCGCAGAATACTGTTGGTGTAAAATCATGGAGATTATCCCTCTAGAACTCATGAAATTATCTTGCTTGAGGAAAAATTATTAAACAACCACTGATAATATAAGCGGTAATTTTATGTCTCCGCATCTGATTCTCTGACAACAACTTTTTCTTCTTTCTCCTTCAATTTTGATGAGATGTTCCTCTTTCCAGCTCTTTCAGATAATTTGGCAAAAGCTACGGAGAGGGCAGATTTGACAGTAAATTCGGGTTCTTTCTTCTTACGTTTGCTTGCACTGTCTGAATCCTTATGTTTGTCTTCAAGAGAAGAGGAAGATTCGGTATTGTTTATAACAGATGTATCTTGACTAGCTGGCTTATTCTGGACAGAAGTCTCTGGAATGGCTTGCCGGCTGGATTCCACACGCTTGAACGGTTCATGAAAAGTGTCAAACAAGCGCTTGACCTGTTACCAGGAAACATATTAAGTTCTTTTGATCTATATCAATGGGCTGTGGTACCAAATTAGGCAACAACATCCTCAAAAATATAACTATGAATCATTGTCCTATTCCATTGGTAATATACCTTGCGCTCTCCTATGCCAGGGCAACGAGCTAGATCCTCCATAGATGCACCCATTATGTTAGATAGAGACTGAAAGGACAAGAATCCAATTTCATCAAAATCTTTTGCGAACAAATCAATCAATATATGTATGTGTGCGAAAAAACAAAACGCATACCCCAAAGTTGGTACCAAGGGTAACTACATCAGTCTTGTTGACATGCCGGACTGTTGTTAGGGCATGTGTTAGCTACAGTTGAAAGTAAAATAGCATCAGTGCCTTTGATGATTATGCTTAGAAAATAACCAACTTAACAATTGCAACTTTAATATTGTTTCTGAAAGTACCAAAATCCATAGTAAACTAATGTGTAGGAAGAATAAAAACACAAGCATACCCGTGATAGATAGTCCGTATCCATTTGGCCTTGAATAATATCTGCAGGTTTGTTTTCGTAGACTTTTATGGTCTCCAAGTAACGGCCGCATTCCTCCAGGCTATAAAACAATAGAAAGGAATGATACAAAATCAATTAGACATGTAAGAGGAATGCTGGATGCTACTGAAGACATTGAAATTCACACCCATACTACTTTAAATGGTATGAGTTATATACTAAATATACAAAAGTTCCAGAAGAAGCCACAATAAGCTTTTCTTCTCCTTGGTCCTTTCAAGATGTACATAGTAAAAAGTCTAAAAAATATCTATCCACATTAATATTCTTCATTATGTCGTAACAAAAAACTTCCATCTTTAACAAAATATTTGATTTGTAGTCATATAATACTTTCAAATGGGAATTAAGTAAGACCTTTTAAAAAAAGAATAGGAATTAAGTAAGAAATCTGTTAAGAGTATAGAAGATAATAGCACTGCTCTCATGCGTCATGCTCCTACAAGTTAAGGAAAAAAATGAAACACACTGTTAAAGGGAGTGTTAATGAGTCAACCACACCTCCATCCACATAAGAGGGTACAATCATGAAGCAAAGCTGTTTTTGTAACTTCAAGTAGAGGCTTCACTACATCCTCCTGCAATCATTAATAAGAAAACACAGAAAATGTCACTTCATTATATAATATAATAATTGCTATATTTAAATTACAAATTTCTAAAAAGATCATAGGGAACGGTAAACTAAAATAGACAATATAAATTGAGTACATAGCAGGGTGCCTCACCACATCAACATGGCACAAAACTACACGAAGTTTGAAATTCTTCTGCAACTCCCTTATTCTATAATATAAGTAGTCTGGATGAAGCAGATGATACCGAAGACTGCATCAAAAGCATCCACTTTAGTCAAGTTGATACATAAAACTAACTATATTAAAACCATCTAGCAGAGCAATGACGTCTTCTCAGATGTCCAACTATTAATATGTTTATTGAACATTAGATCAAAACTTATATATCTTGTTTTCCCCTATCTTTATATGTCTACCAAATGCTATAAAAAATTCAAGCATCCCAATATTTTTGCCATCTACATAATAACTAACAAAACATGCTTAGATAATAGAAAGCGTTTTCACTTAATCAAGTTACTTGTCTGCAGAAACTAGCAAAAAATGGCACTAGATATTCAAGTTTTTATTTGTCTTAACATAAATGACAGTAACAAACCTATGTTATCAACCGCAAATCACAAAACAATATCAGTCTGCTAAAATTCGGCTACGACTATAGTGCCACTAGAAAACCAAACAAGTTAAAACAACTGGAAGTAGATTTGTAAAGAAAAAAATAACCTGAGATAGAGTGCACATGAGCTTTGTCCAAGCAAGAAATCACAAACAACATCAGCAAATGTCCATCTAACATTCCTAATATGTTTCAGCAATGGATTCCCCTTCTGATAAATAAAAACCACTTTTACACAAATTACAATATCATAAAAAACCCTAACAAATTAATATGCATAAGATTAAGAAGCATATACAATATTATTAAAGTATTATAAAATGAAATTAACCTGTCTATTGCTGACAAGAATTGCATTACGGTTATGAGTAGGTTGAGGATTTGGTAATTTTGATGAAGCTGCAGGAACATTAGTAGATGATGTTGATGGTGTTGAAGATGAAGCATTCGATGGAACATTTTCCCTAATCAAAATTAAGAATACGAAAATGAAGAATATGATAAAATAAAATTAAAAAAAAAGTACGAATTAGACGAAGAAATGAGAAGTGCGAATACTTTGGAAGTGAAGGAGGTGGAGAGTAAAACTCAGAAGATTTGACGAACGCAAAAGCTTGAGAAAAAGTTTGAGAAGGAACGAATAGAGATGGTGGAGTGGATTTTGTTTGCGAAGATTCGATTACTTCTTGATACGAAGGGATTCGTATCACAGTGGAACTTTTCTTGTTTGTTGAATTGTTTCGCTCTTCTGCTTCATTCTCCATCTTGCTATTCTTCGCGCGAACAAATGTAAACGCAGGAGGGTTGAGTTGTTGATGCAAGGGTGAGATGGACTTTGTTATCGTTTGGTTCAAGTTTGGGCTTTCTTGAATTAAGAACGAAACTCAATGTTGACGAAATTGCTTATTAGGCCCCTTCAATTGCTCACAAGCTCCTCAAAATTCCAAAAGCAGAGCCATAACACACTCAAACACACTTAAAAACATTCAAACACAATACATTCAACATTCTACACTCAAAATTCATTCACCATTCAAAAGTGAAAATATTCATATATAGTCAAAATGACATTTATTGCTGACTTACGATATACATCATTCATGAGAAATAAAAAAAATACATATAAATTCATCAGAACGCCTCCTCTGACGTGCGACTCAATATTGAGTGGACAATTTTGTTTCTTCAGCAATATACTACAAATTACCATGTAAATCGTCGTACGCGATACTCATTTTCATCCCATCCAAGCAAATGATCTTAACCTTCTTGATTAACAGCTTCAATTTATCGCACTCATCATAAGCAGCTTCAATGTCCACACCAACAACTTATTAAGCAAAGCAACCCCTCTTCTTCGGACATTCACACTCGATGCTTCATCAGCCTACCGTAAATAAGCAATTGCAGAAGATATGTCATATCATCCGGTGTAATGATCATTTCTTGCTACTGTTTTGTCAAAGTCGTACATAGGCTTAATGATGTGGTGGTTTTTTCATCACATGTTAGGCGTAAGGTGTGGTGCGCAAGGCGCACATGCCAATACAATATGAATTGTATTAGTTGTTGAGTAGTACATTAAGTGCATAAAGGTTTTGAAGTGTATAAAAGACCAAAACTTGTTCTTTTTGTGTAATCTCATTGGACTAAAAGAACAGACTCTTAGAAAATGTATAGGCTAGGGTTTGTGGCTTTTGGGTGGGATTCAAGGCTTATGAAACACATGATAGTGTGAGACATTTGTGTGCAACTTGAGTGAAACTCGAGGAACCAAAGAGAGAAAACTCTTAAAAAATGTATATACAAAGGGTAAATGATTGATGCCTTTTCGTGAGAGATTATATAGTTGGGAAACACTTTGGGAGAATGAAAATCATCGAGTGATTGTAAAAGGGTAGATGAGGAAAATTTAAGTGATGTTTTTGGAAAACATTGGAAGCTAATTTTTTTTTTTGTCACTTGTGTAACTCCCTTGATCAAGGGAATAAAGTTGGAAAATGGTAGAAATTAAGTTTTCTCTTAGAGAGCTTATTGAAGCTAATTTATTGTAATTCTTTGTATCTCTTTATAATGATCTTTGATAGTGGATTGAGGAGATGCTTCATCTCCCAAATGTAGATCATTGTCGGCTAAAACTGGGTAAACAAATTCTTAGTGTGTTGTTCCTCTACTCTGTACTCTCTTTATATTGTTTCTTTTATAATTGCGCTTTACACTTTGATAAATTAGATCTACATCTATTGTTGTTGCTTAAGATTGTTTAGTTGTTGGTTGTCATTGACACTTGCTCCATACTTCTAAGTTTATTAGTGTGATTTGAGTTTGAATTCATAATATCATTAACAAAAGATTCAATTGTTTAACGATTAATGTTTTATAATGATTAAAAAGTAACGTATTTGATCAACATATGTTGGAACAAAATATGTTTAACATTACCCTTTGACTTTTGATGATAACAAGGTACTAAAAGTGTCAATTGGATATGCTAATATTTGTTCAAGTATGCAGGACCATAGACAAAAATTTAGTGTCTCTTTGAAGCATAAGTTCTGATAGAATAAATGAGAGCAATGGAATCAACAAGAAGGAAGCTTGAAGCATTTGAAGAAAAAGGTTCTGAAGATAAGCGGTTCTGAAGAAGCTGACGTCATCAGAGGTTCTGAAGATCATCAGAAGCTGGAAGACTGAAGAACTTCAAATGTTGTTGAAATGATGATTGAATCACGTCTATCATTGCAGAAGATTGGGAGAATAAAACAACGACTATTTCAAATGGATTTGAAGGCATTGGATGCTTATTCAGTTGAAAGCGTTGAAAAAGGACATTTGTATGAAGTGTACAACCACTATCTCCACTACTCTGTTTTTGTGTCTTCTAGTACAAGAACAATAACTGTGCCTGCAACGGTGTTCCTCCAGACTTGGAATGGATTTGAAATTGATCTTTCATAGGACTATAACCAAATCAGGCAGCAGATAATTGGTGATTTGGTCAAGCTTCAAACGACTCTATTTGATGTGCTGGCAATTTCCAACGTATCTTTCACACCTCTATATAAAGGAGTGAAGATTTGCTGTTTGGAAACTCAAGACTCATACAACAATTTTATAAGTGCCAAAACTCTGCTGAAATTGTTTCACATCAAAAGTTCACTTAGAATTTCTTATCAAAGTTCATATCTTAGAAATTCTAGAGTCTTAAGAGTCTGTATCTGATTTGCATTGTGAACACCACTGATTGTATATCAAGTGTTCAACCTCAAACAAATTTCTTTGTAATT
>Ga0228711_1001518_pt1 | contig 34277 bp, 27 predicted proteins | sample MedpolnodulmetaG_2_FD_177996 | JGI IMG/M metagenome (GOLD analysis project Ga0228711, IMG submission 177996) | Root nodule microbial communities from Medicago polymorpha collected in Santa Monica, California, United States - brown nodules | ecosystem: Host-associated > Plants > Roots > Nodule... | reverse complement strand
TATATATATATATATATATATATATATATATATATATATCACGGTTAAGGAATTGGTTAATGAATTTACATTAACCATAGCATGATCAAACCAAATTATAAGAGACACTATTATAATTTAATGAATTGTTAAATAATATTATAGCCACTCAAAGGTGGTAATACCACTTGCAACCGAAAGGAACAGAAGATAACTCAAACATTTTTTTATAGAGAGATTACGCAACTGATCTCTGTGAGACACTTGAAAAAAAAGCATGATGTGAATCAGATCAAGTAAGCAAACTGGTTCAGAGAATCTTGGCGAGAAAGTAGAACAAGTAAATAGGAATCGAAAAAATAACAGAAATAGTTGTATCGGATAGACAAAAAAAATTGTGCATTAATTTGCAGAAATATTAAATTTAATCTAACATTTTCGGATAGTAAAAAAATATTATTTAGCTCAAGCCTCAAACACAAAATCTTGCTAGCCTTGGGCTTAGAATTTTTTGAACAAAATAAAACCTGTGTATGCAAAGCTGAACTCATACCGGACTATTTCCACCCTGATTAAAGATCATGCAACATCACACAGCACAAATCCAGACTTTGTTAATGATGAGATGGAGCATTAATGGTGAAAAGATATTTCATCCATTTGAAAAGTACTATGCCTCTATTTGACGACTGAAACTTACTGAAATTACCAGTCTATCAAAATAAATGCAAGTAAGTGAACACAAAATGGAGAGGGAAAAACTTCAAAATTGTGGTATTTAATTTTAAATGGGTCTCATTTTGTAAAATAATGCAATATGGTATAGTCAGGTCATATATCCCTTAACAAAACTTTAAACCCCACGATGTAACATTTGGGATTCAGGGGATTCATTCACAATCTTAATACTTCTGATCAATCTAAGATTTGGCCATCATAGCGACTGAGATTACATTCTCAAACACCTGTATCAGAGACGTTAGCTCCATTACTTAGCTTGAGAGTCATTTTAATGTTCATTGCTGCTAACTCTGCTGCCAAATATCTAAATATATAAGGCATGGCGACTGTCTCCATGCCTTTACTGGTTTGGCAAGCATGACAAGTGACTTTTCTTGGAGCTCTTCTTACTGGTATCCCAGGAATATCCCGAACTGGCCGCTTTTGAGGCTCAATGAATGTTGTTGAAAGCATGCTTCCACAAATGGAACACACATCAGCAATGTGATAATCAGAACAGGTGTGCAGCCTATCATGCAGAAGATATGCAGCCCCATGTGCTAGTAGAGAGTCACGTTCCATTTCTCCAAATCGTATTCCCCCACCACGCTTTCGTCCTTTTATTGGTTGCCGGGTTATCTGGTCGACAGTGCCTGTAGATCGAACCTGTAAAAGAAAAATCACTTGGTGTTAACAACAAAAGTCAATACAACACAATATTTTACTGACAAAGGGTGCAAACCAGGGATTGGCACTAGAGGATACCAGACTTAACCTTTCACCAGGAATATATAAAATATAACCATTGGAGTGGCCTATATATGAATAATGCTAACAACAAACTTTCTAATACTCTTTTATTGGTTAAAGTTTAAATGGGTCCCACATAATTTGGTGGAACCGAAGTGAACTTTAACCAATGAAAATGAGTGTGTTTGAAAGTATGTTAAATAGTGTGTTGCTGACACTCCTCACAAGTACTTAGTTGCTAAAACAAAAAAGACGCTTATCACCAACAGTTCCCACTTTGAAAGCTTTAAATTTAAATTGCCAAAGCAAAAGATTGATTGTTTATGGTTTTCAGATTCAGAAGACAACATAAATCTTGCAAAGGTAAGATCAGATAATAGAAAAACACTGAATTTGCGCACCTGGTATTTGTCTGAAACCATGTGACGAAGCCGTTGATAATAAACAGGCCCAATAAATATCTCACATGTCAGTTCTGATCCATAGACCCCACTGTACAGAACTTCACATCCATGGTAATTAAATCCCTTCTCTTTTAACATATCACCAAGCTCATCAACAAGCGAAGCCGATTTGGATCCAGGTTCCACTGAACTACGAAATGGAGTTGCATCTTTAAATTTTCCATGTAAACTGCCTCCCTAAGAGAATAAATTTTTACCAAGTATGGTTAGAAACACACTGACATAGATGTAGTATCACTTAGATACAACATATGAAATGGATATAATATTAACATACAAAAATCCTAAATCGTAATGAATTATGAAGATATCTATGTTTTTTAAATCAGCATTATCAAATCATTGTGGCACCCCAATTTTTTTTAAAAAAAACAGTTAATAGGAATAAGCTAGAAGTATCTAACAGACTGACATGATACATGTCAAACACTAGCATAGCATCCATTGAAGCTTCATAAACATAACTTTTGGAAATGAGACCTCATTATAGTCCCCAAGTAGTGGAGATTCATTGTACAACAATAGAAGAGGTCAAATGCATCTTAGGGAATTGAGATAGCATAATAACTCATCTTGGACATTGCACTTGGCATTTATTTTCCTCCTAATCGTTATGTGTATAAATTAAGCACTCTGCTGGGTGCTAATTCATTGAAGCATGTTCAGAGAAGATTTTGCCTGCATAGTTTTCGCATGACATTAAAGCTTTTGAGTCGAGGGGACTTTGCTTCTTCAAGCACCGTTTTCAAAAAACTAACTGGTTATTAGGATAACTATCCGTAGACAGAAAACCACATCAAAAAAAAAGGTTCCTTTATTATCTTGAGGAACCAAAATTGTCCACCACACCAAAAAAAAAAAACTTGCCTCATTCATTCAATCAAAGTCTGTAGTTTCTTGTAAAAACAATAATAATTAATGTTTTTCCATTGTTGATTACAACATCTTCCTTATCATTAAGGGATAAAAGTTTTAACTTTTTTCTTGTTCATACTGATGTTTTAGGGCCCATCTTCTATTCCAAATGTGTTACGGTTTGTCCATGTTCATAGTCAAAATGGGAAAACTTAACCTTTGAGCTCTACAATGTATTTTTGTATGGTACTCCACTAAAAAAGATACAAATGTTTACCATCCCCTTCAAAAAAATATTGTGACTCAGGATGCAACATTTTAAAAGGAAAAAGCTTATTTCACACAACCTTATCTTCAGTGGGGAATTTAAGGCAAGATAAGGAAATTCATCTTGTAATTCTTGCTCTTCACATCCTTAATTCAAAAGTAGCTAAGTATGAGTCAAAGCAAAATTAAGCCTAGACAAAAACCTAAACATGAACTTAAAGTGGATAAATGTTTTGGAAAAAATTGGTGATAAGGAAAGGCTTTAGGTCAATCCTGAATCAAGACAGTCAAGAGTCCAACCCAACTCCTTCGCACCAGGTAACATATTCTAATTTTTTAGCACTAAACTGAGATTGATGAGGAATGCTTTCACCAATGGACTTATATGAAGATGTGTACATGGATAGTCCTCCAGGATTTGAAAACAAATTTGGTTGAAATGTGTGTAAAATACCAATAGCCACTCTATGGACTCAAACAATCTACACGGGTTTAGTTTGAAAAGTTGACCCAATCAGTAAAAGGAAAAGGGTACACTACACTCAGGGACAACAGACCGTACCTTATTCATAAAATTTACCTCTAATGGGAAGATTATTGTTGTAACAGTCCATGTGGATGACACAATTCTTACAGAATATAATGTTGTGGAGATGGAGAAACTAATGAAAAACTTGGCAGTAGATTTGAGATCAAGGATTTAGGAGTATTGAGATATTTTTTCGACATGGAGATGTTTCACTAAAAAAGGGAATTTTGGTTTCTAAAAGAAAAAACATTCTAGACCTTTCGGAGGAAACTAAGATGAATGGATGTAGACCAGTAGACACTTCTATGGATACAAATACAAAGCTCTGAAAGGAATGAAGTGTTGCTATTTATTGGAAGATACTAGAGTTTAGTTGGGAACATCTCCCTTTGAAGAACATCTCGAGAAACAACAATCTGTTGCTAAAAGTAGTGTGGAAGCTGAGTTTAGAGCAATGGCACAAGGAATTAGCGAAGGTTTGTAAAATTGTAGAGTCTCGGAGGAACTATAAAGGATAGTCGAGTCGACCAACAACATTACATATTTATTATTACATTAAGTTAAAATTATATCAAATTACTTAATTACATATTTAATTTTTAATATTGTATAAAATTAAAAATAATACAAAATAATTTGGAAATAAAGGTGATTGTTTCACAAGGGTAACTTTGTCATTTAAGTATGACATTTTCCTATCATGACAGTATGAGGTGTCTGCCAAAAATATGATACGATAAAATAATATTATCTTGTGTTCATCAAACATATGATAGCTGCTTATCCTATCATTATCCTGCTTTATATCATATGACGATGCCTAATTTTGGGTGGCTAATAAAAGTTGGACATGACAGATGTCTATGCACCAACTTGGATAGGGCGTGTAGCAGAATCAGGTGAGCTACTCTAAACAACATCTATTATATGTTTGCATATATGAACAGTCCTGTACTACAAAATAAAATATGAAAGTATTTTCTTCATTACTTTCTACAAGTTGTAGTACCTTAGCAGCAACAGATTCCAAAAGCATGGCAATTGTCATCCTAGAAGGAAATGCATGAGGATTTATAATGAGATCTGGGCGCATCCCCGTAGTTCCAGAAAATGGCATATCGATGTCTGGCCACAACTGAGAGCAAACACCTTTCTGCCCATGTCTACTACTAAATTTGTCACCGATGATAGGGTTTCGAGGGTGTCGAAAACGTATGTTAGCCTGCTCCAAAAAATTAAATGCATAAGCAAATACTTAACAGATCAAGCTCATATTATAAAAAGACATCTACAAGCACAATAAATAAATCATATCAAACTAAATAATAAATTAGATAGAAGCCCAATAACTAAATCAAAAGAAATATAAATATTATTTTTAAAAAAATATGGTAGTACAAGATTATGTTATTAAGTAAATATTATTTAAAAATATATAAATAAATATGGTAATGTTAACTAGTGTCTTCACTGTATTTTAAGATAATATAAATAAAAATATAAATATTATTTTAAAAAAAATATGGTAGTACAAGATTATGTTATTAAGTAAATATTATTTAAAAAAATATAAATAAATATGGTAATGTTAACTAGTGTCTTCACTGTATTTTGGCATATATATATATAGCATAGCTTTAGTGCTTAATACATGAATGCAGCATAGCTCTATTGCTTAATACATGAATGCAGCATAGCTCTAGTGCTTAATACATGAATGCCATCATTATTCTCTCTTTTGCTCCTCAACATGGTATCTTCAATCAACCTAGAGCCTAAAAAGAGGACCCCATAATTTGTGCTTAACTGGTGGACCCGCTATCCACAGATGATTTTTTTTAGAAATTATGTCTCCCTTTCGATTTCCACTCTCCACTATCGAGTTCTTTGCAGGTGATACCTCACCAATAGAACCACCGTCCACCAAGCCCTAAAATCTTATTTCTATGAGAGCTTGCATGTGCTCCAATACATCAGTTCTCTCCATTTCCATGTGCATTTCCTCAACCGCACGTAGTGGATCACCTCTGGGAACATGGTTTCTACTTTGTACTAGAATTATTTTCAATTTAGTCCATATACTTCACATAGCCTCTTCCCAAAAGAATGATTCCAGAGCATCAACAGTGAAATGAAGTACATTATATCATTAACAAGACCAATGTGTCCCAACCTATCTAATTAATTATTTTTAATGTAAAACATCCATTAAAACACAAGAGAAAATTGAAGTGCAATTTTTCAACTCACCTTCCTTAGATGCTTTTTGAGGTCAACAGCTACACAGTCAATATAAGCAGGTTCGGTGCCCTTTTTTCTGATGAGGCGTGTTTTATTCGTTACTTCATTGTAAATGCTACAATAGGGTTCATCTGGCCCTATCATCTGAAAGTGATACATTCAGACTTTTTGTAAAGAAAGTTCACGTTGAGAGAGAAGAGAGAAGATAGACAATGACAAACCTGACCAACATGTGGAAGTCCATCGGAATCAATCGAGGGACAACCTTTATCTAGGTTACTTTTTCTGAATATTGTTGAAGATCGTTCTACTTGGCTGCCTAGTTCTGTCAAGTCAATAGTTTCTGTCTGCCAAAACAATTGTAGAAGCAAGTCAAGGTCACAATTTCTAGCAGGAAACATTTTCACTATATTCAAATAACACAAAATATGAGAAAACTAAGCACAGTCAAAAAATGGGGGGAAAAAGGACAGATACATACATCGTTAGATACAAGACTAATCTAACTTTGTATATTGTCCAGGTTTATTGTATACAAAATTAGCTCGATGCAGGATCATTGTACATGCATCAAGTTTGGAAATAAGGACTCCATAATCAATGTTGACCTTCATACTGACACAATTTATAGCACCGGCGTTAAATCAAGAGGTAATTTGTGGGATCACACGATTTTTCCTATCATTAGTGTGTTAAATCCAGCTGTGGATCGATGTGGTATCGCAAAGTTTTCTTTCAGGAACGTAAGATCGCATGATTTGTTGCGTCTCACGAAATGGAATTTTCAAGCTCAGATTTTTGCAGTTCGGATCACTCAAGAGGTTTTCTGCTGTGTAATTAAAAAAGTCCAATTTGGCTTCTTCTCCCTCACTCTTCAAACTACTGAAATCTCCCTCATCCTCTCTGCTAGTGATTTGCAAGTGCAAATTGCTGGTCTCAGCAACCATTCCAACCTTCCCTCTTCTCCAGCCTAAGTAAAGCTTCTATGGGCGACCTCAGTGATAGCATCTTGCGACAGTGTTTCATTGGACTGTTTTTGCAAGTCTTTGTTTTGGGTGGTTCTATTGTTTGCCTTGTTAGGGGAAATAGTGTTGCTGAACCGGGCAGCAAAATTGATCAGGTAAACTCAAGCATTTAGGATTGCAAAAGTTGGGCAATCTCACAATGAAGATCAGTGACCCAACTGCAATAACACACTACAGACATAACCTGGCACAGAGAGCCAACCAAAATCATAGAAATGTACAATCCTACAAGTAAAAATGTGATCTTCAAACAATACAAAAGGGTGTAGAAAACTTGGAGAATTCAACAATTAAGTTTCAATCAAAACAAAATTAAGTAAACAGATTGCTTTCTTTTACACAAAGTAAGAAAATTGCTAAAACTTCAAAATCATGACATCCCACAATAAAGTGTCACAACAAACGGCTCATAAAAAGTTAACTGCCATGCATTCAAATCAAGAGAGCTTAATCAGTAGTCAGGTATCGAACCTGATATATTTGTCCATGAAACATTCCACGTTCTACAGATGACTTGTTTAGAATCATGGCATCCTCCATATCATATCTGCATATGTTAACAAAAGGTTATTGATTATAGCACACGGAATGTTAAAACTACAGTTGTCCAATTATAGTAATTACCCTGTATATGCCAGAACTGCAACTATAGCGTTTGTGCCTGTTGGAAATTCATCAATGTTGTATTCGGTATATGCACTTGTGCGAACGATGGGAGTCTGAGGAGTCTGAAAATGTCCGAAATATTGAACTTATTATAGTTGAAGAGTAGGAAAAATATAGGTTATGCTATATCAGATGCAAGGTATGTATCTCCTAAAGAACAATTACTATAGCTCTTTTCCAATTTGGTTTTGAATATTATAAAATACCAAACCTGTATCGATCTGGAACATAAGGTATGTGCAATTTCAATCAAGCTGAATAGAACAAACCTGAAGATGATATAACTTCTGATCTGCACGTTGTTGAATCGTTTGTGACGAAAATGCCATTGTTTGCTTTGCCATCTATATAGAAAATAAGCAACATAAAAATTTGCAACTGAAGTAGATATGGACCACCTACACACAATTAGAAAGATTGTCGAACCTGACACTGGTACATATTTCGTGGGCTCTGATTATGATCTGACCATGGTGTAAGATTAGCAACTACACTTAGCATTCCTGTTGGATGGATTTCCTCATGAGTTGCAGGAAATGAACTTTTTCTTCCACCATCTCCACCATCAGGACACCGTATCTCCATAAAAACCTGAAAAGAAACATAAAATTATCACTTAAAAATTGACAGATCCCCATTTAAAAGTACTATTTTCCATAAAATGTCTTTTACATGATTATTTCTGATGGAAGTATACGATGCTGAAAAAAACTATATTGACCTGTTCGAATGGACCAATGAGTTCAATGTTTTCATTTCCATTGGAGGGAATTGATATATTTCTCACTGGGCGAATAAATCTAGAAGGGGATGTGAAGAGGTAGAGGCCAGGATATGCTCCACCCATGCTCAAAGGAACATATCCCACTTCCAGATCATCTGGAATCTGCATCACATGGCATGATATTTAACTCAGCATCAAGGAACAAACATATTACTAGGGAACAAACATATTACTAGGGAACAAAAGAAATTTTGACATAAACAAACCACTGCAGCAGATGAAACTTTCAGTTCTCGAATGTGAGCGACAACTTTCTCAACCTCAGTGGAAGGGATATAACCAACAATACAACCATCTAGAAGAACAGTAAGAACTTCAGGCGGTCCAGGTAGAAATATCTTTGGCAATGATTGTGTCATTCCAATCTCAATTAAAATGTTGAGGATAGACAACTTAATTTTATAATAATTTTTAACTTTTCCTTGAGAATCATAGAACGACGTAATCCCTGAAATAGAGAAGAGGAAAAAAAAAATCAATGAACAATGTTTAACAATGAATGAATGACATTTCTGATGAACAATTAACATTGCTGCTAGTCAATAAAAATAACAATGAAATTCATGTGTTAAATAATACTTGAATTTTCTACCATACAAGGATAATATAAGAGTACCATGTGCAACAGTTTTCACTTAAACATTTTATATATCTTAACAAATGTTATTTTAGACGGAAGGACAAGTCATGTTTGTCTAAATATCAGTCTTCCGGCCCACCTTCATTGTTGGAATGAGAGAAAATAAAGAGAGAATCAGAATAGAGAGAATCAGAATTACACTAATTGCCTTGTTTAGATAGAGAACAGTAAACAGAATCACACAATATCCTAGATTTTGTGGTGGCTTGTGAATAGCTTGTTTCAGAAAAATAGTGGAACATCTTATAACATACTCCCTATGTCCCCACATTGAGTGTCACTTTAAGCTGTTTCACACATTAAGAGAAGTTGAATATAAATGAAAGGGGGTAAGGTAACATTTTTCTAAAATTAACTTTATTAACTATTGGATGTTAACTATTGTCATAAATACATAGTGGAGTATAATAACTTGAGTGATACACATAATATTGTTAACTATTGTTATAAATACATAGTGGAGTATAATAAACTTGAGAATGATACACATAATATTAATTTGGGAGTAGAATTGAAATAAAATGATTAATGTTACATTAAAACATATATATATAAAAATAAAAATAAAAGACATGTAATATGACTGGGATGACAACGTGCATCAAAAGGCTATAATAGTCCTTGTATACAAATGGGGAAAATTGGAATAAATATGAGGTAGCTAAGGATGAGACCAAATAGGAAGAAAACAAAAAGCAGGGGTTAAAACGAAAGACCCACATACAGAAAATCAGTTGGTGTTATGCTACGATCAACCATGCAACGATGATTGACTCGGATATTGGATCAAAAAGACCAGTCATGGTTTTATTTATTTGAAAAAGGCATGAGATGATGTTGAAATTTGGGGTCTAACTCATCCTTACAAAACCGGTTCATAAGGTGAGGAGTGCCTCCTCTTTATAAACTCTAATCAAGAGTATCCGATGTGGGACTTGGGTTCCGGCACTCTTTGGGCTTGGTGCGTGGATAAGTAGGTGGCCATTGAATTCGACAAGCTCTGATACCATGTTGAAATTTGGGGCCTAACTCATCCTTACAAAACCTGTTCATAAGGTGAGGAGTACCTCCTCTTTGTAAACTCTTATCAACAGTCTTATCTATCCGATGTGGAACTTGGGTTTTTCCCAATAGATGAAGTACCTAGAGAGGCTTTGTGGAAGGCGTTAGAGAAGGAAAATCTTAAGATTGTTTAAAATCAAACAATCTTATAACATACTAGTGTAATAACACTAGTTTGTTTTTTTAAATCAAAAAATATATATTTAGGGGTCCCGAGTCGCAACTAGTGTAATAACACAGTGCATTTTCTGATATCGATAGTTGTGCACCAAGAACCAATTTGGCCCTATAACTTGTTATCTCAATTCTAAACATACATATTGCACATAAACAAGAAATAGTGCCAGTCCATACTTTTTTAGGATTTCAGTCCGCAAAATAATTTGTTATAATTTAGTCCTTCTGATACATAATTGTCACAAAGTTCTTCATTATGGAGTTCTAAAGTAGGGTCACACAAGGGCTAATGTTACAGGACTAATATGGTGACATTTTGAATTTTTAATCTTTGAGGGACTAATTTGGCAACAGAAAACATGACAGAACTCATGTGACAACACACATGTCTTTGAAGGTTCAATTTGGGGATTACCCTTTTTCAATAATTTTTAAGAGCGAGAGAAAAATTAAATAAATAAAAGTGGGTTTAAAAAGAATGCCAGCTTACTGCAAGTGCGAGTCATATGATTCAACAATCCACAGGGTCCCCCATCAGGTGTGTGAACAGGGCAAAGAAAACCCCAAGATCTATTCATTAAAAAGAAAAACCCTTGATTAATAAATTGTAAGATACATGTATATTACAATACAACCATGTCATCAGCTGATTACGTAAAAATGTACTAACTCGGGCAATAGCTTCCGCACGGTTGTAGTACGAAGTCCGGCAAATAAGGCACCTCGATGGACATGACGAAAATGTGAGAGAAATCGTAAAAAGTTCAACCGTTCAGCCTGGAGTGTTAAGCCTGAAGTCTGAATAAGAAAAAGTAGTTCGTGAATATTTTACAAGGACATCAATTAAAAGTTGAATATTTTACAAGGACATCAATTAAAAATAACAAGAAGTTTAAAGCAATTAACCAACAGTTACTTGCATACTTAATATTGAATTTAAGTAATAGAGTTTGCTCAATATCTATTTAGGCTTAAATGCAAGAAACTCCAATCAACTACAAGCCAAGATCAGAATTTCTCCTTGCAATAATAAAGCTCGACCACTCAATTCCTTAAACTTGTCAAACTATACATGCCGAAGTGGTTAATTTTGCACTACTTTTCAATATTTGGAAAATGAGACAAGTTGTCAAGTCTTGGTTCAGATTTTCTTGTCAAATATCCTTCCCTTCTAAAAATGTTGCAGGGTGAGAAACATGCAGCAGCAGTTCTAAGTTTGAAGTATCCTGTTAGAACTTACGGTGTTCTTACAAAAAGCATTTGGTCAGAGAAAGGTGTTGGTGGATTAGTGTATGTGTCATACACAATGTGATTGGGAAGTATAAGTATATCAAACCAACGATGGGGGGAAATTTTGCTTAGAAAATGAAAGCATAAAAAATATAATATTCTAGATAAGTCATGATTTTAAAAAATGATATGCACCAAATTCTTTCAAGCACAGGGCGTTGAGCATAAACAACAGAACATCAACAATAAATGCAATTAATAATCTGCAAATGTGATAGAGCATCAATGTTTTACTGAATAATAAGAGTAATTTAATCACTGAACATAGAAATCACACATTACACACAAGTACACTTTGCTGTTCCAGAGACCTAGTCTCCTACAGAGAATATTCCCTGCCAAAATACAGAATAACCACCCTATCTTCTGAAAATATCAATCACACAAACATATTAATAATTAACTGTCAGAAGTTGTTTTCAAATCATAATTGCCATTAAAATTCTTAATCCTAATAACTGCTATTATACAATTCGGTTACTAACTATTTCCTAATTATAGCTGCCAACCGGAAGTTCTTTTAAATGGGTGGTCTGACTCATTTATAGACCAGTGGTTCAAACTCTTGGATGCCATCATGAAGGAATACACCAAGTATCTAATTATATGTAATTATGTAGTGTAACCGTACAACTATCAATATTTTATACTTACTAAACAGAGACAATCGGCACCCAGAAAATACAAACTGAGAAAAAAATTATCAAGCGAAGTCCATACCTGAGGCAGATCCAGAGGTATACTTGTAGCCAACCTTCCAGTTGTCAACATACTTTCAATTGCTTTACCGACTCCACTTGCATGATTTTTTTCCAAGACTTTCTTAACGTGATTAACTGCAATACCAAGTGGGAAAAATTTACAGACAGCAATAGATAACAATATGAAGAATGTACTTATCATTTAAGGTCACAAAAATATTCCAGAGTTCATACTTAACAAAAGTTAAACAAGACAAAAATTTAAGCACATAGAACAATATGAGAGTGCGAGGAAATAACATTTTGAAAGAGCCAATAAACACATATACATACAGTTCCTGAAATCAAACTTCTCTCCATTTTTGCCAATCTTCCCTCCTCTTTTAATCTCGTCAAGAAGCAATGTTTTCCCTTTTGCCAGCCACTCTTCTAGTTTTGCCTAGGATCCACGTCAATAGATGCAGGAAATAACAAAATATGTAAGAATCAAGTTTTAAAACCAGTGTACTGTTGCCTCTAAAAAAAATGTGCATTGGTAGTTAGAAACAAAATTGCCAAAGTTTATGCAATACAGCTCTTTAAACAACAAAATCCTTATACAAAGAAGTGGAGAACAGAGTAATGTCTAAGTTTAGACATTACTCTCTGAACTCTTATATAAGCAAAATAACCAATTGCACAGTAAACTACCCTTTTTCTTCATTTAAATTTTTATGAGAATTTGTTTCATAAAAATATTAATTGAAGGGTACTTTGGGAATGCTAACATTAAACATGTTAAAGTTAATTAGAATTTGCTTATATTTAAGTCCACCAAATATGACTTGTTTTTTGTTTAAATTTGAGCATGTAATAAGGAACTTGGCCAATTCAAAAAGGTTAATTGAGAATTGATATTTAGATTTTGATAGCCCATTCCATGCTTAACTAGAGTTCAAACCAAAATTCTAAATGGAACCAGAGAAAAAGTTTAAGCATAGGCCTTCAGCAGAGAAACTCAAGGCACTGCACCAAGCCAGTAAGCATATGCTACCAGCCTGATACTGAAATACAGTTGAAACTAATCAGATTCAGTATGTAGACGACATGTTCTTACTACTATTGATAATATTAAAAATATTTTCAAAACGATTAAAAGCTGTATACCTTCAGATAAATTGTAAGCAGATGTCCAGGGAGTAAAACCTCCTGATTTTGCAAGCTATCAGGGTTATCCGGCATTGATGTCTGATCTACAAGTGAAAAAAGTTTCTGCAACATGAAGCTGAAAGGGAGATGAAAGGAGGGGCCAAGGTCAAATACTAGACGGGGAAAACAATAGTACATAGTAGATCCTCTACCAAGTAAAATAGTTGCCCGTAAGAAACAACATAGTGTGACTAATTAATCAAAATCATCACATAGAAAAGGAAAGCAACAGACTAACATGAGCAGATTGAACTTGTCAAAATTGTTCTCCAGATGAACAAATATGTAGTTCTTCAGAACATCTTCAGCGACCTAGAAAATAAAGGAACTCATAAAAGCATTAGTCAGAATTCAGAAATAAGGGTAAATGAAACCTTTTCTCCAATCAAATTAATGAAAGGGTAAATTGCAACCTCAATCCCAAGAAATCCAAGATTTTGCCGCTTATTATATTTTGAAAAACTACACTCCCCCCTTGAGATAAAATGGGTCACACTTTGGATTCATTTTAATGAACGAAAACTCGCAGTTTATATGAAGATATGAAGTTTTGCTTTGGGACTTCAAATCAATCAAATTCTTCGCAACTAGGAGGCTTATTCACATTAAACAATACTAAAGTGAAGCATATTCAAATCTCAGGAGAAATCAGAGTGTAATTTTTTAAGAGGGAAGGGTGGTGGTACTTAATTTCGCAGGAAGATTGGTGTAATTTACCCTTTGTATGAAATGATAAAATAGGACTTACAATATAATGACTTTCATTTCTGAGATCATGCATAATAGGTTGGAAATGCTCTCCTGAATTTCAAATAAAAAATTAGTACAAAAATATGTGAATTGATCAAGAAAACAAAGGGACTTGAAATTAAGTACCAATATATTCTAGACACTGAAGACGAGTTAAAAAATCACGAACTTCATCTAAAATTATTATTGCCCTTTCACCAACAAGCTGGGTCCCGACAACACCCTTTCCCTTTTCATACTTTTCATTATAACAGCTTGTCAAATTTGCATAAATTTCTCGGTCAGTGGTGTCAATGAGGGCCTGTTACAAAGTATCCGTAGAACCATGTTATACAACTAAACTTCAAAACCAAACATGGGAAAAATAAAGGGGTTGTTCAATAGAGTTAGCAATAATTACCTTCAAAAGAATGCCCACAGGAAGCATGTACTCTCTTCCGTGTATCCTGCAAAATGATATTATGATGAAACATTTGCTTTAACCTAAAATCATAGCCACTTTTTTTTAGGCTAAAAAGAGGGCAGGAAAGATGATTCCTATTAGGTCTTTTGCATAAACCAGACTTCTTACCAGAAACCAAGCCTTGCACTCCCATTACGAAGGTAATAAAGTTTCACCGTTAACGAGGTTTGATCAGCTCTTACACACCTGAACAAGTGAAATATAAAGTCTTGAAGAAAAGAAGGCATGTAGTATTCAAAATCGAGGAGTGAAACATTACAGGAATAAATATTCTTAACATTTTGGACACAGCATAAACTAATTTCTATAGGACATGATGAGCAAGATAGTTGACTTTCCATGCATATATATACTACACAAAATAGTTGACTTTCCATGCATATATATACTACACTCATCATCGAGTACAATTACAACTATTTCTTCCAATTTTAGCCAAATTGGACAAATGAAAAAACTATGCATAGGATGTATAATTATATCGGTGCTGTCAAAATTGCGGCCAAATGAAAAACACTATGCATGGGATTTATGCCAACCGCTGTGGTCAATTAGTGAAAGATGGCGGCGCCACAGCGTTCTATGACAGGAATTGTGGCTTAAAAATAGCGGGATTCTTGCCTTCCAACATCCGCAATCAATAACACTGAATTCAAGGCATACAAAATAGCTTGCAGCCTATGTTTATACTAAATTCTAAATTTTTATTGGGGAATTATAATTGGGATATTGAGAATTTGAGAGAGTTTTTAAAATTAAAAAAAAAATGATTATTTAGTCTGAACTCTGAAATAATTACAACACTAACTTGCTAAGCACTCTTTTAGTTAATTGTACTACGTGTTCAAAATTACAATTCCAATTTTCTTAAACATGGAAAGAAGTTAACAAGAGGGGAACAGTGTAGGGGAAGAAAGACAATCAAATAAGATGATATTAGCCCCACTAACAATAACCTAAGTTGCATAAATGAAGAAAATCTAACTATGGCTCATGGACTGCATGTGCTGTTAAGATTTTACAACTACAATATCGACACTTGTGAGTTCAAATAAAATTGAGGGGAAATGAAAACTGAAATTGAAGAAACTGTAAATTGAAAATTAGCTACTACAAAAGAGAGAGCCTTAGCTATTTATAGAGCTGACCAAGCTAAACATCAAGCTGTAACTAACTGCAGTTAGTCAGAGACAGAAACAGACAACAACAACAACAAGCCTTTCACCACCAAGTGTGGTCGGCTACATGGATCAAATTACGCCATAATGTTTTATCATAAACCATACAATACATTACTGAGTAGAGTTGGGTTTAATGAACCCGAGTAAGTATACTTTTAGAACAATGTTTTATAACATGCAAATTAACGAAGATTTATTCATAACATCCATCAAAAAATATTGTTAATAGAACCCATACAATACTTTTTATGCATACACATGCAATTAACAATGAGATGCAAGATTTCCCTATACTAAAACAGAGCGGTGAGCAAAACCCAAACTTCTTAGGTGTATGTTTATCATCAGGGAAATAAAATAATAGAAATCAATCCAAAAGTGGAATAAGATTTGGTTCCATAGCTCTCTTCATTAAATTCATATCCCTATTGAACGTCATTTTAGTCACAAGAATGAGTGATACTTTCTCTAATAGTAGGGAGTGACTTTAGGGATTTTACTGCAGACTCTGCTACGATACAAAAAGTTTAGTAAGGCACTACATCCAAGCTTCTTAGGTGTATGTTTATTGTCGGGGAAATAAAATAATAGAAATCAATCCAAAAGTGACTCTCGCCCATGGAATAAGATTTGGCTCCATAGCTCTCTTCATTAAATTCAAATCCCTATTGAACGTCATTTTAGCCACAAGAATGAGTGATACTTTCTCTAGTAGTAGGGAGTGACTTTAGGGATTTTACTGCAGAGTCTGCTACGATACAAAAAGTTTAGTAAGGCACTACATCCAAGCTACATGCCTGGATGAGAAAAATACAAAAGCGTCTGCCTAAAGTGCATTGCCTGAAAAACTAAAACAGTTGACCTTTTGGTGCCATCACCTTTATTTCTAGGGATGTATGGCATGGGTAAACACAACACCCATCTTTTATAACTAGAATGAGCAAAAGAGAATTAGAGAGACTAACTAGAATTCTAGTTCAGAAGTTATATTAATCGGGGGTTTTTTAAATGGAAGAACGTATTGGACCCTGTGCCACTCTCCCTCTATCACAGTCAATACACAGTGTTGGGTCAAAATAATTCTTCAAAAAACAAATTTAAAAGAAATCGTCTACTTTCTTATTTTCCACTAAAACATCATAAACGATGTTATACTTCCCTTCCCTTCTCATTGCCTTCCTCCCCTCCCTGTCTCCGCTATGTCTTACGATTATAAACTCTCAAATGTATTGTAACAGTATCAGTACATAATAGAAGTCTTAAGGTGAAGCATGTGGATACTTGGTACAAGACTCAATTGCACAAATAACAATGAAAAAAATGTGAAATATTCAAAAAAAATAAAAAAGGAGCACATGTCTAACCATTTAGTTGCAAGACATCTTCACAGACCTTATATATGTAAACATCCAAGTCACTATTATTCATGATACGACAATTTAAAATAGCATTACCAGCAGATAGAACAAACCTTATAACAACTGCAGTATCAGTATATCCTTCCCGCCTCTCACTAAATGAACTTCGCACTGTACTCATCGGCTACAACATTTAAGGAACCAGAAAAAAAATAATTGATGAGCAATGGCAAGAGTTTTTAAAATCCATTATCAACCTTAGTCAACATATCTGTTCCTGGACTAGTATAACAAATTTCAACTCTAGCAGAAACTAATCTAGGTATACAAATGCTCCTGTTCACTTGCAGCAAAGTATTTTCATAAGAATAAAAGATTGCTTACATAATTCCGTTTTTGTAGAATTATAGGTCGAATACATCTCTCAAGGCCATTCACGATGAAGTAACTGGAAAGGAACAATGTGTGATAAAGCAACAGTCAGTCAACAAGTCAGCTACAGAAAATAATTAGGCATTGCAATAAAGTAAAAAAAGAAGCGGAGCAAGGAAATTGAATAATGTTGATGCTAATAAAACAAAATAATTTTCCGTATACTTTTCTGATAGAACTCTTATGTTGATTCAGAATTGATTCACTGATGGTAATCTGTAGTATTATCTAATCCAACGTCAGTAGGAAGTTTAAGTGGCACAAACATGGTCCAATAACGTACCCGCCCATTTCCGATGCCTCTTCCTTGTAGGACACAAGTTTTCGGGGAGGAAAGTCTCTCAAGTTGCATCGTTTAGACTGCATTAGTAACAGGCGAGTGAACAAAAAATATCCATATATTTTCAAAGATAGATAATTATTAGTTAATTATATGCCACTTTTACAATGGTTACCACTTCCCAGCACTTTTACTTCATTAGAACAAAAACAAGCAAGTACTACAAGAAATTAAGAATCAATTATTATTATCAGTTATAAGGCTAAAAAATGCAAACAAATCATTAAGGTAAGACTATTTCGTGAATCGCAAGTATTATTTAAATTGTCAGCACTGATATATATATATATATATATATATATATATTTATAATATATAGGAATATGATTATTTTACATAGTATTAATTATTTAATATGCATAAAAATTATTTCTAGCAGTCATCCCGCTGTAAGGTTTTAGGAGGAGGACACTAGTTGGGATTGATAAGTTGCAACATTTTCCCACGAGGTGGGGTCGGTTTCAAGGATCAATTAATGCTATGAAGTCATTTAATGTGTAGTTCTGAAGACAAATCATTTACCTCTGTTCTAAATCTCTCTTAATGGTTTGGTCTATGGTTTTCGTTGGTCTCCCTTTACCAGTTTACCTCTATCTATTTCTCAATATCTGTCTGGGACTACTCCCTTCAACGAAGCTTCTATGCCTTCTTCATGTATACCCAAACCACCCAAGACAATATTCTATAATTTTCCCAACCACAGGGGCCATTCTAATTTTGTCTTTAAGATTCTATTTCCAGTCCTCTCTTGCTTAGTGCAATCCCTCATCCTTCACAATATCATCATTTCTAAGACACCAAGACTCTTTATGGTAAGGTCAAACAGCTAGTTTAGAGCAGATAGCTTATATCATATAAGCTCGTAAGATCAATGTAGAGTTGTTTGGTAACAGTTATTCTCTCAGGACCTTATTTTGCTAATTTATATCGTTTTTTGAGATGCTACTTCAAGTAACGTTTGAGCTTATAACACATCATTTTTTTGACAATTTTATCCTTGATAACTCAATTAAAAATCCTCTCCAACATTTGTTTACATACAACATTGAGAGTCTTATCATTGTGCAGAAAAGAATTCCTAAGCATGATAACTATTTTTCATCCCATATCACACTCAGAATTTCTCCATTTCATTCACTCTACTTGGATCCTATAGGTGCATCTCCCTCGATCTTCTAATCACACCAAATGGCATTTTAAAATATATGTAAATATATATTATTCAAATTCAAATGTATACCAAAAAATTCAAACAATATAACATGATCCAGATCCAGTAGTCGGAATGGTAAATTTTGCATTGTACAAACCATTATTATGCAATGTAAGTATCTAATACTCACTACTAGTATCATCCAATTTGACTATACACATAAGTGCATTCTCATAAACCAGAAATTTCAAAAGTAAATGTAAAATCACAAAGTAACAAACCTGTAACATTATGGGAAACTGCCCAAAATTAAAATTTTCTCGTAAAACAGCCCCGCCGTCATCATATTTAAAACACACATCTGCTGTGAACCTCCCTGAATATGTGAGTTTTGCTTGTCTACACTGCTCATAAAATAAAATAAAATAAAAAATTACGAAATAGAATCAAACACTAAATAAAAAGAAACAATCAAATTCAAGAAAGTTAAATTAAACAATAAAGTTTAAAAAATTGAAACTTGCTTCAAACGGATACAGAGTTTTGCGCGTTGCCTTGCTGATTCCATCCTTCTGAGGGGAGAGTATTTTGGGAGCTTCCAACGTAAGTAAGATCCAAGTTAAGAATAAACACAGTAAAATAAATATGTAACTAGAAACAAATTGAAAGTAAAATAAAAGCAGCAAATTATTGAACTGAAAAAAGGATATTAATAAGTTTTTGGAATGTTGTAGGATGCACAACAACGAGTTTGATGGATTTGAAAATGGTTTCCAATCCAGCTTCAATCAAATGATCGAAGGATTCAATGTGTGGTTTGAAAAGCACTTTGAGAGCATCGAAGTTCAAGTTGTCGAGCGAATTCGATTGTTTAGTCAAATTATCGATAGGTTCACGATTTTCTTCGTCTGGCATCTTGGAAACTCAGAGAGGAATTAGGGTTTAGGATTTCAGAGCCAAACGGTGGAGAAGATGACTTTGTAGTGTTTAGGGTTTTAGATTGAGGGTTTTCGGTGGTGTTTTATATGATGGTTCGGTTGAACCCGATTGGACTCAACCGGTTAAAGGCCTTTCTGCGTATTCCATCTATACCCCTGTTTTCAGACATAAAGAACATTTTATTTTAATAAAAACAAAAATAACGTTAACAAATCTAGTGACTGAAGTCCAAAAATAAAAATAATCCAGTGATTGAAGTAGTTCACACGTTCTTTAAATGGGAAAAAGTGGGGTGTTCGAAATTTGAACACGTCCTCTACATATTCATATATTATGTAATATCCTTATTAATTGGGTCAAGTTCACAGCAACTTATTTTATATGTAAACTAGTATATTATTACGACATTGCCCAAGTAATTGGAAAATTTTATTTTCCTAAGAATAAAATTGATTAAACAGATAATTTAATTTTATTTAAATTTTTCTGTCGTTTTATTATTTAAAAAATAAATTATCTAGTAAAAATTTGTTACAAAATTTTAGGCAAGCTCTAGCTGCTCATGAATCCTGGGAGACATCAAGCTCAAAGTGTGGTATATAGCTAATTACTGATCATCCGTCAAAGATATTTTCACATCGACAGCGTCAGTTGAACCTACGATCTTATGCATGGTTCAACTCTTGGCAAACAAAGTCGATATTCATTATAAATTATCTATTAAATTTGATCAAACCTATGATGAGTTTAATATAATTTAAACTGAAGTTTAATGAAACATAAAACTAAAAACCAAATAAATAAAATGTAGTATTATGTTTAAAAGAAAAAAAAATGTACGTATATACACACATACATACATACACATATATAGAGAGAGTCAATTTTAATAATAATAATAATAATAATTGATTTGTCACCCGTTATTGGATGAAATGGTAATGGATTCATGAATTATTATTGGGTTCGATTTCAGCCCGACTAATGTGCAGTTAAATCTCTTGAGGTGAGCTTTGCCAACATTGTGATTTTATCTGGTTTCAGGGTTAGTCTCTGCAATTGCACGCAAAGGATATCCGGTTCATGCAGAGCAAAATAGTGATACGGCAATTATTAAGGATGACTGTAATAATGTTATTTTGTTAACATGTGTATACAAATGATGAATATAAACATGATATGTGTATGTAAAGAAAATAGAGTGTTTTGGGCTAACATCTTCGTCTTCTAATTATACTCTTAAGCAAATTTTACTGTAAGAATGTTATTTTGTCGATATCATTGAAAAAGATAACTATAATTTGTTACAGTATGAAAATGCAAAATATCTATTATCTATGCATATAATTATAAACAAAATTAAAATAATTTTAATCAAAATGTTATAAAAACTACTATTCGTGATTTTTTATGCATTAACGCAATAAGATGAACACTGGTATGTGTAAAGGAAATAATAGATTTCCACCATCTAGTGTCGAGATAAGAGATCTGAAAGATGGTCATAAATTGGAGAAGGACTCTTCATCATCAACATAATGCAAGCAAATGCCATGTATTTGCTTAACGAGTCCTTTCTGAGCGAGTGTTAAGATCTATGAAGCTCCAATATCTAACATAATATGGATACGATACACGGCATCAATACGTTATTAAAAAAATAAATTTAAAATTAATAATAAAAGCACGCAATGTATAAACATAACTAAAACCGATAATAAACAAACATTAACGTTAATGAACATAATCAAAACAAGTGACAATTACATATTTTTCCATACAAAATAGAATATAGTTAAACATCATTAGTACCATACAAAGAGAACATCGTTAGTACTATCATTCCTAAAAACAAATCGTTAGTACTATAAAAAAAAAAAAGAACAATGTTGTATAATGTTGACTACTTAATAGTTAAGAGTAATTGTGTCGAGAGACAGTTATGCTAATCAAGGAATAATGTAACTTCCAACTTTGGTTCATCAAGAGACAACTCTCAAATCATGTGCATAAACTAATTTGTCTGCCTTTTTATTTTTTTTTTAAAAATGAAACATGTAAGACGTGGTCTAATAAAAAAGCAACAGAATAAAATCATGCATACGTATAACAAGAAAGTATCAGTTTATTCAGTTATAGTTATATTGGAGTACAAGTTAGTCGCATCCAACACGTATCGGTCATTTTTTTCTTTTAAAAAACATAAATATTAATTATCCAATACTTCTTCTATACGCGTATCGGGACGTATCAGAGCATATCATATCCGTGTCGGACAGAATTCTTCGCCATTTTTGGAGTATTGGGCTTTCACAGGTTAAGATTTTGGTGGCAAGGACCCCACTTTAGCATGATTACGGTCCAGATTGCTTAGAGCAACAGAGTGAAAATCTTGGATTCTTCCAAAGAATTGGTGGCAGGAACATGAACACCAACATCAAATAATCTTGCGTTCGGCCTTCATGAGTTACAATTTTGATGAAGTTGGTAGCTATTACTCTCTCCTCTTGTCCGTCTTCTCGTCGTCAACCATGGTTGCATTTCTCAAAAAATCTCAAAGGTAATGTAATGGCTACTACATACTCAAATTTTATCAAAGTTATTGATATCATACACAATAGTGACAACAAACACTACAATACAAGCTTGAGAAATAATATTTGTATTGAGAAATAATATTTGTACAACAACTCACATTGTGTTTTTATTTATCTCTCTATTGCTTTGATTTTTGGGTGTAAATCAATTATTGTCTTATAAATTATCATGCAAATGGTTGTTCAAACAACACACACCTACAAGCTTATATTCATTCTAATTGCTAACTCACCAAACTGCCATATGCCTAGCTAGTTTTGTTTGGGTTACACTATATCAATTCTGTTAGTATTTAAGAATTAGTCAATAATCTCTTAGGAGTTAGTTACTCGATTAGTCGGTGCAATTGAACCCTTTAAATAGGACAATTATGTAAACGATTCATTCTATTACGGAAATTATTCAAGCTTTCTCTATTGACTCCTAGAGTGAAAATCATTAAGGCTTGAGAGAAAGGGAATGATTGGAGAAACTCACATACTCATAACTAAACTCACCATGTTCACAACCCTACACACACAAATGAAATGAAACCTTAATAGGGACTAAAGTGTCCAAGCATCTTATCTTACAACAACTACTGATGCGATGCAGAAGCACTTTTATGTAGTGCTACTAAAGAAGCATAGTCACCACCCTTATGGAGCAATGCTTCATGTTTTCCTTTCTCTGCTATCACACCATTCTTAACTACTGCTATTAAATCTGCACCCTTAATAGTAGATAACCTATGAGCCACTATTATCGTCGTTCGCTCCACCATAACACGGTCAAGTGCATCTTGTACCACTTTTTCAGACTCAGCATCAAGTGCACTAGTTGCTTCATCTAGTAATAGTATTTTTGGATTCTTCACTATAGCTCGTGCAATTGCCACACGCTGCTTCTGTCCTCCAGATAATTGAATTCCTCTCTCACCTACTATCGTGTCATAGCCCTGCATATACAGTATCATGTTCAAGATTTCAGACCTATGTATGTGCGTAGGTACGTATGTATGCTTCAATTTTAAAGAAGTATATTAGTTGCATAACATTTAATAGAGGTTGGATTGAAAGGAATTTACCTTCTGCAAACTACTAATGAACTCGTGAGCATTTGCTAGTTCTGCCGCAGCTACAATTTCTGCTTCAGTTGCATCTCCTCCTTTTCCGTATGCAATATTGGCTCGAACCGTGTCATTGAAAAGAACAGGCTCTTGGCTTACCAGTCCCATTTGTTGTCTTAGCCATTTCACTTGCATCCTTTGAATTTCTATTCCATCAAGTTTAATGTGTCCTGAGTCAGGATCATAAAATCTTTGTAGTAATGAGATCACTGTTGATTTTCCACTTCCACTTTCTCCAACCAGTGCAACGGTCTGTTTTTTATATCAATATGATGATTTGTTAGTTGTTTTTTAAATTTGGAAGAATAATTTAGAGTAGGCTACTAGATAAGATGTGAAATTAGAAAATCACCTTGCCGCTATGGATGTTCAAGCAAAGATCTATGAATATCTGAACATCGGGTCTAGTAGGATACTTGAAACTAACATGGTTTAACTCAATTTCTCCCTTGACTTCTTCCAGTGTCATGCCAGATTCATCACCAGGGTCTATCTGTGACTTCTGATCAAGAATAGCAAATATGGAGGCAGTAGCACTTTTTGCATTAGTTGAATCAGGAAGCAAGCTCCCAGATTGAGAGACCCCCATAGCTGCCATGCTGAGTGCAAAAAAGACCTGCAAATCAGGAAACGCAAAATCAATTGTAAAAAATTGTGTTAGGTCAGATTTTCGTTTCTTCATTTTTTAAGGTTTTCATTGCCATATCCCTTTGCGGGACATTGTTGTTGCTTAATGCATTTTACGATTTTCGTCTTTAAGTGATAGTGGGAAAGAATTGTTTGTGGCATTTTTATTGGTTGGAAATTATTGTTATTCTAATTATATTTCATAGTGCAATTTTTTTGATCGAGTCTATTTATCTTCTCTTCTCATACTGAAGGAGTTTTGTGTTTGAAAAATTTAGATAAGCTATGTAGAGTAACTTACAAGGAAAACATCTGAGAATGTAGTTTTTCCATCCTGTACGAGTCGAGCTCCAGCATAGAAAATGCAGGCATAAACTGCATACAGCATGAAGAATGATAACCCAAAACCAAATCCACTTATTATCCCTCGCCTTACGCCTTTCTTAATTGGTCCCTCACATTTTTGCTTGTATAATTCCATCACCTTCTTTTCAGCACAAAAAGAAGCAACTGTTCTTATGCTCCCTACAGCATCATTTGCCACTTGACTTGCTTCTTCATACAATTTCTGTTTGGCAAAAAGAGTATAAGTATATTGACATAACATTTAGCTGAGTCAAAAATGCACGCAGTGCACATGCTTGTGACACTTATATGGTTCATGCTCATAAAGTATGATGCCAAAAATGTAGAAAGGCGTAGATCTGATTACTTCTATTCAGATTTATCATACCACTTCCCCTAAAGTTTAATTAAACAGATATTTTCATACTCATTCACATTAGTTAGTTGGTTGATAGAAGTCGCTAACAAACCTTAGCATCTGCACTAAATCCTTTCAAGACCTTTACTTGCACATATCCATTCAGTCCTAATAGAGGAGCCAAAGCAAGGACTATGAAAGCAAGCTGCCAGCTCGCTTGAAAAGAAATTACCAAGCCAGCTATTGCTGTAGCAATATTTTGAACCAGCAAACCAAGTGCATCCCCAACCAGAGCTCTAACTGAAGCTGCATCAGTGGAGAGCCTTGCTCCAAGTGCTCCGCTTGAATGCTCAGCCTTATCAAACCAACTTACTTCCATGTGAACTACTTTCTCAAAACACATATTCCGGATCCTTTGTATCAACTTACCTCCAGCAACACCAAAAAAGTAGAATCTACATGGAATAATGAGTAATGTTGCCACAGCAACGGCCACAAACACAATTGCCCAAACTTTTGAATCATGACGAAGTTCATCAGCTGGTTTGTAGAAAATATTTATCATTTTAGAAATCAATAGCCCAAAAATGGGCATTATTGCTCCTTGCAGCACTGCAGCTATTGTCCCCATTAATATGACCGCAGTCTCAGGCTTGTTATAATATGCCAGGCGATAAAGTGGCACTTCCGGTGGTGAAGAAACTGTTGAAGGAGAAGCTTGAGGTCCACCATCTGCAGTTTCTAAGAAGCCATCTGTTGTGGGTGCAATATATGATGCTGAGAAAGAGCGACGACCGCTGTTTCCAGATGACCCTTGGCTTATGGATCTTAAGGAAAAAGATCTCTGACTCGATTGTCTTTCAGAATGCACTATACTGTTTGACTTGTTTTTGTCATTTGCATCATTCTGTTCTGAACCCTTCATTTCTTGCAGTCTAATAAGTTGGCTATAGGCTCCATTAGGATCCTTTGTGAGCTCGGCATGTGAACCTAACCAAATAAAAAATATAAGAATGCTACTAAGTTTATTAACATTTGTGCTTCATGCTTTATACAAAATTTTGTGTCATGGAGAAGTTAGATTTTGTTACAAAATAATTTGTGTACCTTTTTCAACTATTTTTCCATGATGAATGACAGCAATGGTGTCAACATTTCTTATTGTACTTAAGCGGTGAGCTACAACGATAGTCGTCCGGTTTATCATTATTCTGTCCAATGCCTCTTGTACAATTCTCTCAGATTCTGCATCAAGGGCACTTGTAGCTTCATCAAGAAGTAGGATTCTCGGGTCTTTTAAAATTGCTCTTGCAATTGCAACTCTTTGCTTTTGACCTCCAGACAGCTGTGTTCCATGCTCACCAACCATCGTGTCTAGTCCCTGAGATCATAATCCATCATTTTACAGAATTATTGAGGTAATCCAGTCAAATGTCTTGTACACTATGCAAATAGAGATAATCCAGTCAACTGAAGGAAGAGAACATTTCAATTGTAAGGCAGGAATTCACCAAGAAGTTTCTTTTTAAATGAAGATTTGAAAGTTCACCTGAGGAAGTTTATCTATAAATTTGGCAGCGTTAGCAAGTTCTGCTGCAACTCTGATTTCTTCATCAGTTGCACCATCCTTGCCATAGGCAATATTCTCCTTAATGCTACAGGTAAAGAGAACGGGTTCCTGGCTGACTAGGCCTATTTTCTGTCTGATCCATTTCAGTTGAAATTCTTTGAGGTTGATGCCGTCAATGAGAACTTCACCATTGGTTGGATCATAGAATCTCTCTATCAAACTAACAACTGTGGATTTCCCACTTCCACTTTGCCCTACCAAAGCTGCAGTAGTGCCGCTTGGTAATGAAAGAGAAAATCCATTGAATATCATTTCATCTGGTCTTGTAGGATAACTAAAGCAAACATTCCTGAGCTCTATGTCTCCATGAATGTCATCAAGCTTTCGCCCACTAGTGTCATAAGCATCAATCTCTGGCATCCTTTTAATCGTTTCGAACATCTTAAAGGCTGCAGCTTGTCCTGCAGCAAAAGCACTTAGGCTTGGGGATGTCTGCCCAAGGCACCTGGGGTTGGAAACAAATATAGTTAGGAGAAAGAAAACATGTTCATATATCTTACGAATGGAAAGAAATAAATTTTAGAAATTATTGGCTCATAGTAAAGAAGAAAAAATAACACAAATCTTACATTGAACCAGTCAATACAGCAAAAATGACTGTCATAACATCCCCTCCTGTATATCCTTTCTCTATTATCAATTTCCCACCATACCAAACAGCCAAACCATAACTGGAGATAAAAACAAAAAAGAGTGCAGCAAACCCCACACCAGATGCTAGTGCCTCTTGCACTGAAGTATTATAAACCTTGATTAAGGACTGATTGTATTTAGTTATAGCTTGTTTCTCCCCAGTGAATGATGCAACCTGCATTCGGAAAATGAGACTCATTTCGATATTACGTAATAACAAAAAAAACAAAGTTTCAATGTTATTTTTTGCTAATGTACTCACAGTTCGAATGGAACCTATTGTCTGCTCAACTACACTTGCTGATTTAGAATAAGCTGCCTGTCCAGTTGATGATGCTTTTGCAATAACTAAACTCATCATAGCACCAGACAAGACTACAAGTGGTATACTAGATAGCATGACGACAGTTAGAAGCCATCCCTTAGTGAATGATATGACAAAAGCTCCTATGAAAGTTGCCACAAACTGTATAAACTGTCCCACCTGAAATGAACGAAGGGTGGACAATAAAGAACTTAAACTCTTTTTAGGCAGTTGAAAAAAACAAAATGGTGGTGATTTAAGATAGTATTGGTGGAATGGTTCATTGATACCTTCTCCCCCATGGCATCTTTAATTAGAAATGTATCACCTGACATCCTTCCAACAACCTCTCCAGTATTAGTTTCCTTATCAAAGAAGCCCACATCTTGCCTCAAAATTGTTTTAAGGTATAATCCTCTGATTCTTGCACTCTGTCTCTCCCCAGTGATCATCCAACAAGTTAGTTCTGGTACATAGCAAACAGATTTTATTTTAGTTCATAATGTACCAAACCAATAATTAGATTGTAAGAACTAACTGAGAAACTAACGTGCTTACGCAAAAATGACGCAACAAAGGTACCCGCGGCCAAGTATACAAATTTCAGAGACACCTGATCACAGCAAGTCGTCGTTAGCAAATTTCCAAATGTTTGATTCAAAGTTGTAGTAAGCCATGTAGGGTACACCAGAAGAAATAACCTTCACCAATTACATGAGATCAGAGAGTAAATTACCTCGGAGACTTCATCAACAACTTTTGAGTTTGTGGAATCTCCAAATGCATTGATCATAGTTCCAAATATTAAAATCATCAAGGGTATAGAAAGTCCATTCCCAATAGCACCTACAGTCCCCATAAGCATCAATAAACGATCCGAAGGATCAGCAAATGAGAAAAGCTTGTATAAGGGTACTGTATTGGTGGTTTCATCTTTGTCCTTGCTCTTGTCTGAGTCTTGCTTGCTATCATGATCTGCAACTGGTTGAACACTTGCAATATCTCCTTCCAAACTGATATCCGTTGCCATTTTGTTGGAGGAAGACTTTTTTATCCTACAAACCCAGAAAAAGCATTCCAAATTCAAGTTAGCAACAAACAACAAGATAGTGTTCTTCAAACTCTAATGTTTTCTTTTTCAGGGTTTGTTGTCCTGTGTGTGCCTTTAGTTTGTAAATAAGATAGTAGCTTCCTTTTGTTTTCATGAATTAAAGGAAAATAAAAAGTATTAGTAGTAGTAGTACTTCAGAACAAACCATAAGCCAACTTTGTCAAAATTTCTGCTGAAGATAAAATGGCAACAAATAAAACACAAAACCGTATGAAACAATGGAAAGAATTCAGAGTCAAGAGGGATTGCCTGCATAGAAGATGGGAAACTAACTAGCCGTGACAAGCAACAGAGGAATGAATTGTAAGTTGGAAAGTTGAATTTGGTTGCTGGATAATGTAATAGGTTGATGTATGCAAAATTCCTTGTTCTTACTAATATATAGTTCAGATTATGTTGTATTGGTCAAATAATTTTTAATAGAATAATTGTAAATTACGTCTACACATTTCTTGAGCTGCAAGTTTACTATATTATCATTCACATTGTTTTTTTGTTTTTTTATTTATTTAGATGTCTATTCCAAATTAACAAGTTTATGTTGTGTTTGAAAGTTTGATTATTGAATATAAGAGAGTTAATGACTTCATAAGCATCCCTGCTGGCCAATGTTATTATTAAGATATAAATCACTGTGAGTCTGATAGTTGAACAAACTGAAGTAATTTTGCCAGTCATGGTGGCCTGTACTCCAATGTTATAATGTGCGCTCTTTTTTTTTTGTGGTGTCCGGGGTTCGAACCTCGGACCTTGCATATATTATGCATTGTCCTTACCAACTGAGCTAAGCTCACGGGGACATAACGTGCACTCTTAATAGAACTGGATGTAGACTTAAGATTGTGCATACAAAAAGAAAAGATCTGAATTTATTAGATAAAAAAATTAGAATATTAAAAGTGTCAATAATAATAATATGTTAATGGAGGCCAACTTGGAGATTACGAACATGCATTTAATGATTTGTGGCATGGATTAGGGGATGGATAGGCCATTGACCAATGGCGCGTCTGAAGAAATTTAAGGGTGGAAGCTCCAAGTGGTAAGGGAAAAATAATATTTTAAAAAAAGTTGACCTCTAGTTGAATTTAGTTTTATTATCAAAAAATGTCGATATCTAGTTGAGTCTAGTTGTAACAACTCTAATGTTGAGTTTTCTAAGAGAAAAGATAATATGGTTGCTTATGAGCTCGCTAAGGTGGCCATATATAGTGTTACCTTTTAAGATTACTTTGATGCCACTTTATTTAATAAAATGAGTTAGTTTTCCCTTGTAAAAAAAAAAACACATCTTAAAAAAGTGGCCGGGGGATCGATTTGTAAGCAAATTTTCATTGAGCACTTGTTTCAATGGCCTAAATCCATTATCACTTGTACTAATTCATTGTTGGTATAATAAACAAACTTTTTTTAGCCAAATAATCTAATCGCTAGACTCTCACACTATAAGTGTGGAGAAGTGACAAATCTCGAGTTTGAACCTTGACACCTGGTTGTACTGCACTTACAACCAACCCTAAACAAGCCTTCTTGCGGACTCTAAATTTATATTTGGCAATATCTCCATTTCAACTGAAAATCACAAAAAGTTAAATAATAATAATATATGATTTAATTAATACCAACTCTAAATGGGCAATTTTATTTTCTTAGTCCTTCTAGGAAAATACCAAGTGCTAACGAGTGTCCTCGAGATACACTTTAAGGAGATTAAATGGTAAGTTTTTTTATTTTATTTTATGAAAATGTGTATATTTAATGATTTAGTACCAGACAACAAGATAGTGCTCGTCAAAGTTTAATATTTTCCTTTTCCTTGTTTGTTTTGCTATGTATTCCTTTAGTTTGTAAAGAAGATGATAGCTTCTTGTTTTCATCAACGTGGTTCAGAAGTAAAAGAAAATAAAAAAAAAAAATAGTAGTAGTACTTCAGAACAAACCATTAGTCAACTTTGTCAAAATTTCAGTTGAAGATAAAATGGAAACAAATAAAAAAAAAAATGAAGCAGTGGAAAAATCAGTGTCAAAAGGAAGTAAGTCTTACCTGCATAGAAGATGGAAAACTAACTAACTGTGGGAAGCAACTGAGGAATAAATTGTCAGTTGGAAAGTGGAATTTAGTTGCTGGCTATTGTACTAAGTTGATATATGCAAAATTTGTTGTTCTTACTAATATACAGTTCAATTTATGTTGCATTGGTCAAATGATTTTTAATAGATTAATTGTAATTACGTCTACACGTTTCTTGAGCTGCAAGTTTACCATGTTATCATCCACGTTGATTTTTTGTTTTTTTTTATTTAGATGTCTATTCCAAATTAATAAATTTATGTTGTGTTTGAAAGTTTGATTATTGAATATAAAAGAGTTAATGACTTCATAACCATCCCTGCTGGCCAAACTTTTTTCCAATACAAATAGTGTGTCAATAATAATAAAAATAACATGTTAATGGAGGTCAAATTGGAGACTATGAACATGGATTTAGTGAATTGTGTTATGGATCAGTAGATAGATAGGCCAGATTAATAAATAGTGATTTTTTTTGGGATCTGTTAAATTTAATGGAAAGTTCTTTATTCTTTAGTCTATGAATTTGTGTACTGCTTCTCTGTAAATATTTTGTTATATTACTGTCTGATTGAGTGGATTATTATGTACTTGAGATTTGAACCAAGTTGGTTTATTAATTTACTATAAAAACAAGCGAAGATCCTGTATACTTGAATCAGGGAGGATTGGTATTGGTTTATAAAATGGAAAAGGTGTGATTACTCTCTTTATTCTTATGTATAGTGTTAGTATCCTCTAATCATCATGTGTTTGAATATCTTTGGCTAGAAAAATGAGTGTCTGCTTACACCTCTTTTTGATGGCTTGAATCCTGTCTAATAGATGCTATCAAATTTTGAAGGCATGATTATGATACAAGAGCTGCTAATGAATTTTACTTTTCTATTATTTATTGACACTTGAATTAATCATTCTTAAACAGAGAGTAACAATAATAAGGTTGAAGGAACACATGTATGTCGTAAAAGACAATTTTAGATGCAATTTTTGGTAAACCTCAAATGTATAACACTTTCTTTCTATTGTTCTATTCATCAAGAACCGTCATTGCAAAATGAAACAAATTTTTTTTTTCTTTTTTCCGGACTTTGAGTCTACTACCAACTTCTGGTGCGTTAAAAAAGATATGGATTCTATTCACAAATTGCACATGTATGTTTTGAACCGGCTGACATGAAGCTTATAAAGTCTCTTTCATCTTTATTTTTTCATAAAATATCCTAAAATACATTAGAGTTCATCATAAAATTCCCTTCATAAAGTCCTTGAATCGTAATCCAACCTTGGACAAAATAATTTTAATATAGAAGTTGAGAAATTTTTTTTAACGAACACAAATTGGAGTTGAATATGCAAATTTCTTGGGAAAAAAGTTAATGATTTCATCATCATCATCTTCTTTTTTTTAATAATCATTCATCTCTATTATACAGCACTAGTCAAATAAAGTTAAGTTTTAAGAAGGAAAAAAAGTCAAATAAATTTAACGGATATGGAATTTGTAAATTTCGTGACCAGTACGTAAAGCATGCGAAAATTTTCTTCTCACCTATTTATCTAGTTTAATAAATTGATATTTTATTGTGTTTGAAATTTTGATTATTTAATTCAAGCTTTCGTGGACAGGTCTCACACTCCTATTCATCCTATTTGTGAGTTACAATGGCAGAAGGGTTGATCAGGATTCAGGATACAATAGTGCTTAATGTAAATGAAAGTGTTTTAACTAATCAACATTATTTGGAGGACTTGTGTGAAATAAACATTTCAATTTGGATTCTATGGAAGTATAGGTTGGTCAAATATTCTTCATGCAACAATTCATGCTCTCCACAATGATCTCAAATTGCGTCGCGAACTCATTTTTGGAATGTTATAGGCTATTTTGATTCATCCTCATTGTTTTTATCACTATGCCAATATGTTGGAGATTATTAGAAATACGAAGAAAATTAAAATTTTCTCTCCATCACACTCTTCATGAGAGCAATGCTCATGCATATATTCTAGCAAAATTGAGAGTTAATTGTCTGAATACATTGATTATGGTTGACGAGCCACCGCCACACCTCTCCTCAACTTTGTTAGTTGACATTGTTGGAGTATCGTGTTTGTTTTACATTCTTGGGAATATACACGAGTAGGGAATCAATATACTCATGTTTGTTACAAGATTGAGAAATCATTTATTCTTGGGTATAAAGTTCCTGAAAATGAAATAACTTTGCATAATTTTCATATTCTAATTAAATATCATAAGTTAAAGACGGGAAAGTGGGTCCCTATCAAATTTTGTATACTTTTTTTTTTCTTCAAAAGAAAATAATTTCAACTTTTCCTAAGAATATTAAAGAGTGTGCCAAACAGTATTTTCAAAAATACCCAAAAATCAAACTTTCATCTTTATATATCCCGGGGTACGTTGTTTCCGGGAATAATTTTTTAGTCCTTGAAACAAATGCAGACTTTCTCCTTTTATTTATTTTGTCTTTCTTTTATATATGTAATAAAAAAATTGTAATGAAATAATGGTATGTAAAATTCTTACCGGCGAAGCTTTTCTTCAATTTTATCAACTTACAAGTGATTATTTTTAAGTTTGAATTTTAATCATACCCTTTTAATCTTATTGTCCAAAAACTAAATATTGAAAAAACAAATTTATAAGTTGATAAACTTGACATCGATAATTAAATATGAATTTTTAAGTTTTTAACGTTTAAAAATTTATATTTAATTCATCTTTTGTTAAAAAATTATAAATTTTAATGTAACATGCTTAAAAAAATAATTCAAAAAAATAAATGGTACACATATGTTAACTTAAAAAACAACCAACATATATGCTGACCGAAAACATTTGAACATCCATCGTTTAAAAAAAAAAGTAAATGTGATAATATTTCCAGAAACTAAAAATTTATTTAACACTAAAATAAATACTACAATTTTTTAACTCAATAAATAAGTAGGTTTTGCAACTGCCATAAAATGTTTTAGACATAACCGATCTCAAAAAAATTACTTGAAGTTGGCATACAAATGCTTTAGACATAACCTATCCCGAGTCGACGAAGCATTTGTTCAAATGTTTGGACCAAAACCTGTCAAATTAGGAATAGACTAGACTCTAACCCGTACGATGTACAGATTTTGCCTCAATCATCATTTGTCAGGACTATTTGGAGTCAATTCCTTAGCTTGGGCAGGGCATTTAGTTCATGTTGCTATTCCAGGATCCAGAGGAGAATATGTTCGATGGAATAATTTCTTAAGTGTATTACCACATCCTCAAGGATTAGGTCCACTTTTTACAGGCACTGAATCGAGATATTCAGGAGGAGCAGATTGTTCCAGCTCGATACCGTCAAGAATTTCTAACTATTGCATGGGAACAGGTTCATCTTCGACATTTTCTTTTCCAAGTGAAAACCACGCGTACGAGCAAGACTGAAAAAGTGCTTTCTTTGTTGTGAAATAAGAAGTCTTCGTATTTTAATACACGTATTTAATTTATTCGGAGCTATTAGAGCGG
>Ga0228711_1001517_pt1 | contig 34293 bp, 15 predicted proteins | sample MedpolnodulmetaG_2_FD_177996 | JGI IMG/M metagenome (GOLD analysis project Ga0228711, IMG submission 177996) | Root nodule microbial communities from Medicago polymorpha collected in Santa Monica, California, United States - brown nodules | ecosystem: Host-associated > Plants > Roots > Nodule... | reverse complement strand
AAGTTTTTATGTTTTTTATATTTACATTTAGATTTACACAATGTGATTATTTTGATTTTGTTGAACCTGTTATTGGTCATCTCTAATACAGAATGCTTCTGAACAACCAGCATTGGTGATTGTCTACTTTGGTGGTAATGATTCTTTTCGTCCACATCCAAGTGGTCTTGGTCCTCATGTACCATTGGAGGAATACATAGAAAATGTGAGGAAGATTGCTATCCATATAATGGTAAAAGAGCATTGTTATTTTGATTTCAATTTTTAACATAAATTTAAACATTTAACACATTTGAAATACATGGTTAATTATTTCTATTTAACGATTAATAAATATAATAAGATATCAATCTCGTAAGTACGACTTAAATGACAGTTGCACCAACATATTTGTTAGACTTACAATACTCTTCTTCTCTATACATAGTACGTAAGTTTGACCATGTTTGACCTTTTGAAAAAAGAAAAGAAAAGTGACAACTCATTAACTATCCACCAATCACAAGTAACTACACCTTAAAACGATACTTACCACAATTTTCAAGTGTACATTTGAACGCATAAAAATCATGTATATTAGAACCAGATTTAAATGTTTAATGAATATATGTATATTTTGAACACCCGAAAATATAGTTAACGATATTCAAAATACACAAGAGCGTTTAAAAGAGATGACACATATCTTTTCTAATTTTGTCAAGGTTCTAGATTTGAATCCAACCTTAGACATACATCAGGGTTAAAACTCTTAGTAAGAGTTTATAGTCCATTTAGGTTTCACAAGATTTGAGGGATTAGTCTACGCAGTTACGCACAGAGAATATCCCGTTAAAAAAAAATCATAGTTCATTTTGTATTTGTGTCCAATAGATTGTTGTTGAGATGCGATAGGTTGTTATATTCATTAACAATCCTCTAAACATAATTAATCACATATATACTTCAATAACTATCCAAATTGATGTCAAATTTTTGTGTCAATATCATTTGATGGTTGAAATAGTCATACTAGATTTTCATCTTCCTATTTACTAATTGTTATTATCACATAACCTATTTTAGTAATATTTTTTACGACTCTAATTTGATTAATTTATTTTGAAACGACACAATTGCATACAAAAGAAACTGAAGAATTGTTTGATACTTTATAGAATTCTTGTGTTTTGTGTATAAAATATAGTTTTCATCTCATATTTTATTTCCTCTTATTATCAATTATAAATTTTTGTTTTTACTGTTCAAAAAAATTTATGAATGTTAATTTTGACATAATTCCTAATGATTGACAGAGCCTATCACAAAAAACTCGTATTATATTTCTCAGTAATCCTCCAATCAACGAGGCACAAATGAAGCACCCCATGTAATAACCTTTGATATTCTCAATTCCTAATTATTCTGTGATATATCTATACTAACACATTGTTTGAATGAGCTCAGTAATGAATTTGGGCAACCAGTAAGAACAAATGAAGATTGTGGAACATATTCTGATGCATGTTTGGATATGTGTCGTGAGATGAAAATAAAGGTCATTGATTTGTGGTCTGCAATTCAGAAAAGAGATGATTGGAGAGATATTTGTTTCATGTAAGTATGGTCTCATTTGTATGCACCTAAACTAAAATGTTTCAAATTTGTTTATCAATAATTTAATTAGGTGATTTGATTATTTCTTAGTGATGGAATTCATCTATCAAACGAGGGGAGTAAAATAGTAACAAATGAGATATTGAATGTCATCAAAGAAGCAGAGTGGGAACCAAGTCTATATTGGAAATTAATGCCAGCTGAATTTGGAGAAGATTCGCCTTATGATATTGTTTCTTTTGATGGGAAGACAACTGTCAATTTCTCCAATGTGCCTTTCCCTGAAGATGTAGATTGGCCTTGATATATTGTTGGTGTTATGTAGTCTCTTATTCGTGAATGGTTAGGTATATCTTCAACTGATCTGTCATGTATATCGGGTCATTTAGTTTATTTGGCGTATTAATGATTAGAGTTGTAATATTTTAGTAAAACTTGGGACTAAGAAAACACTTTCTAATAATGATTAAATTAATTATTTAATTTATCATTTCTAAATAATAAAATATATATATATATATATATATATATCAATATATATTTTTTCTTCAGTGCTTACTTCGTTCACATAATTATGTACCCCCATTAGAGGTATAAACCCACTATATAAGCACTACTAATGTGCGTGTTCTATCTGATGTGGAACTTCCACTTTTTTCAATTCACACAACACTAGCTCTACCCAACGTGGGAATTTGTATTTAGTTTTTTAACTCAATTTCCACACATGTTTCAACAGATCATGGCTGAAAATATGTTGTGGAAGATAGATTCCAACATTGGAAATGGTCTGCCCTTGTGACTTATTTATGGTAATAGCAAAATTTAGTCAAATAAAAAACTGTTAACTACTAAACACAAAAGGAAGTCTTGAACTCGTATTTGTTTTTAATTTATTATGGGCAAGAATGCTCTTTTTCTTGAGTTATTTCCTAATTTGAATTTCCACATTCAACATATTCATAAACAATTCACAACATAATAATCGTGTCTCATTACACAGGCCATATTTAGGGTTTATGTTTCGCAACAATATTATAATTCATGCATTCTTTGGTTAAAAAAAAATCCTATGAGTTTTTTTTTCACCTTTAACTTTTTTTAACCGAAGAATGCATGAATTTTAATTTTTTTAATCAATGCATGAATGTGAGATTTTTTTTAGGCGAAAGTCAATATTTTGGTTATTCATCATTAAATTGTATAACAACAACATATATGAAGAAAAAAAATCTAGGAAAGGTTCCATTTACGAAATTGAAATCATCAAACTTTCAAAAAATGGACAAATCTCAATAACCCAAATAGTATGGACTAGAGATTTTATATCTTTTTTTTTTTGTGAAATAAATTAAATATAACAAATATTAATGATTCCATAATAATTCCATAGTAAAATAATTTTTTGTTTTTCATGATTTTGCCTCAACATAGTTTTGAAAATTTTACACATCAACGTTCTCATACCGATACATAAAAATCTACTTCCGCAAATATAAACATATAAATTCCGCGACGAGTGTGGTGCAATTATTTAACGATGTTTTGCAAGAAAAAATAAATAATAAAAACACTACAGTAATGTATTTTAAAAATAGTTATTAGTTTTCAAAATTGTCATATTAACTTTCTCATCTTTTCTACAAAAAAAAAAAAAAAAAAATTCTCATCTTGATACATAAAATTTTGTATCAATATATATAAGCAAATACTCTCTCCGTCCCATAATAACTGAGCCATTTGCAAAAAAATATTGTCCCAAAAAAATTGAACCATTTCACTTTTCAATACAACAATAATTACTTTTTTGCAATTATAACTTTAATTAATACTACTTTCATCACTCTCAATTCATTATATTCTACTTTGCATTTATGATAAGAAAGAATGCACCAATACTTGACAAGACACTCAAAACTATTTTTCTCTCTCTTTCACTTATACATTTTTTCTTAATATGTGTGAAAAGAAAAAAAAAGCTTAGATAAAATGGGACGGAGGGAGTAAAATCCTTAAGGAGCGCAATGCAAATATTTAATATATTATTTACATAAAAAATGTAAAAATAATTAATACAAACATTACATTTATTCTGAAATTTTCATTTAATACCTTTAAACAATTTATCTGATCCAAACGAAAGATAGTACCTAAAATAAATCACAATCCGGTTGATCACAAATGAAATATTGTTGTAGTTCATTGAATCTAGATAAAAGTATGAATTTATATAAAAGAATGATATTTAAAATATAAAAAATCAAATAAATGAATTCATTTTTTCTAAGAAAGATTTACTATTTCTTAAATATACACATATAATTTTTATTTTTTTACTAAAGCTAGGTTATAAGACACTAAAAAAAAAATTGCTTACTAATAAGATATTTTCGCATTGCAAATTATTTCATAAAAGATGTATTGGTCAAGTGATTTGGCAATCCGATTTAAGTAAGGGAGAACACCTTGGTTTGATTCCCAGGGGTGACAATATTTTTAATTTTTAATGATTTTTGCAAAGCCATTCTTAAACTAAGTAGGGAAATTTAACTAATGTGATGGTTTAAATTGTAAAACATCATTAATTTAAAATGGGGTGAATATGCAAATAATAAAATACATGCTAAATTTTTACAAAATAAAATAATAAATGTGATTATTCTAATGGAGTACACATGGAAACTTTTGATTGGTTTGGGTAAATTGCCCATGAGTTTTCAAAGGCAACCTAGGCCTCACCATTTAACTAAGTATGTAAATTCAACAACTATCCAAATTGATGTTGATGTCAAAATGTGATGTCAAATTTTTGTGCTAATTAATATAATTTGATGGCTACCAAAAAAGAATTGGTTCAAGTGGTAAGAGACTTAGTTAAACATGTGAAAAAAATGTTTAACTAAGTATCATGTGTATGGAAAAAATCTGGCTGGGAGGGAAGAACTCATCTTGTGTACCCACATGTTCCTCGACATAGATTAATCACTCCTAAGCAACAGTGGAAACTTCATACCAATAACCCAAAAAAAAAAATTGATGATTAAAATAGTCATATTGGAGTGTCATCTTTTTATTTGATGTACACTTACAGAGTATACTAATTAAATCCTTTTAGTAATTTTCTTTAGGACTCTAATAATTTGATTAATTTCTTTTAATAGGACACGATTGCGCAAAAAAAAAATGAAGAATTGTTTCCTACTTCATGAAATTCTTGAGTACTTTGTGTATAAAATTTAGTTTCATCTCATATTTTATTTCCTCTTACTATCATTAATAATTTTTTGTTTTTACTGTTCAAAAAAATTTATGAATGTTAATTTGACATAATTCCTAATGATTGACAGAGTTTGTCACATAAAACTCGGATTATATTTCAATCCTCCAATCAATGAGGCACAAATGAAGTACAACATGTAATAACCTTCGACATTCTCATTTCCTAATTATTCTATGATATATCTATCACTACTAGAAAAAGCAAAATTAGCGAGGGAAATTAGTGACGGAAAAAATGAAATTCCTCACAAATTCCTTGGTCACAAAATTTAGTGACGGAATTAGAGAGGGATTTCACGTTTTCCCTCACTAAATATCCCTCACTAATTTTTGTTTTTTTTAGTAGTGTATACTAACAAATTGTTTGAATGAGCTCAGTGATGAATTTGGGCTACCAATAAGAACAAATGAAGTAAGTCAAATATATTCAGAAGCATGTTTGGATATGTGTCGTGAGATGAAAATAAAAGTCATTGATACATGGTCTGCAATTTAGAAAAGAGATGATTGGAGAGATGTTTGTTTCATGTAAGTATGGTCTCATTTGTATGCACCTAAACTAAAATGTTTCAAATTTGTTTATCAATAATTTAATTAGGTGGTTTAATTATTTCTTAGTGATGGAGTTCATCTATCAAATGAGGGGAGTGAAATAGTAACAAAGGAGATATTGAATGTCATCAAAGAAGCAGAGTGGAAACCAAGTCTATATTGGAAGGTAATGCTAGCTGAATTTGGAGAAGATTCGCCTTATGATATTGTTTCTTTTGATGGGAAGACAACTATTAATTTCTCCAATGTGCCTTTCCCTGAAGATGTAGATTGGCCTTGATATATTGTTGGCATTATTTGGTCGCTTATTCGTAAATGGTTAGGTATATCTTCAGCTGATTCGTTCCCTTGTTCTACTTTAATTTGTTGCTGGTTTGGTTCTCTTGCATGTGGGTGATTTAATTTGAAAAGAAAGTAACAACATGATTTTTAATCAAAAGGAAGATCATGTGCATCAACTTTTAAACAAGGTTAAGTTACTCACTTTTTGTTGGTTGGTTGAAAACAAATAACCTTAGTTTTGCTTTAGATTATCATAACCGATGGTTCAACCCTTTGTTATACATGGGTTTCACCGTGTACTGGTTTTTTTTTGGGTATATTTTTCTCGATTTGTTGTAAAAATTCAATATTGATAGTCTCTTGCAGCACTATAATGTTGTTGCCTCACGTCACGTGGACAAGTTGCAAGTTTTTCTATTGCTTGACAACTAAGTACTTACCCTATCCATCTAGACTATAATAACTTATTTGACTCATAATAATTTAAGATAATAAGTTTGAGTTTTTTTTTTAATTGTTATAAGATATAAGTTAAATATGTTTTTAGTCCCTAAAATTTTTCTTCGATTTTTAGTTTTCAAAAGTTTTTCATTTTCAATTTTGGTCATTTCTTTTAAGTAAACTCATGTAGAATTCATATTTTTGAATAAAATTTTACAGCAAAATTTATAATATTATAAGAATCTCTAAAAAAATAAATTTTTTTAACAAAACATTAATTAAATATGAATTTTTATATTTTTGGCGGTTAAAATTCATATTTAATTTATGTTTTGTTAAAAAGTTCTAATTTTTTTGAAGACAATATTCTACACAATTTCATTAATAAATACAAAAGTTAACTTAAAAATAAGAACCAATAGTAGTGATTGAAAATTTTATATGAACTAAAAGTTGATGAAGAAATTTTTTAGAGAAACTAAAACGAAAATTTGATATATTTATAAGGACAAAAAATATATTTAACCACAAAACATATCATATATTTATTGTTTTTTGGGAGCCGGCTAATATTAGTAGAAAAATCTACAGGTATATTCTCCTCTTTTAACATGATTCTCTTGGTACGGAGTCATAAACAAACACTCTATATACTTTAGTTTAATATATGCACAACAAACAAACTACAAATAATTGAGGACACTCGTTAATTAAAAATAAAAACGTCTATAAAAAATGATTAACTGCATGTATAAGTCACAGTATGTTAGGAACAATTGACTCTGAGGCCTAAATTTGTGTTAGTTTGGTTCTTCAATTGTTCAACACAGTTATTATGAAGGTTGGGGTGTTCAATTGTAAATGGATAATAACTTGATCATGATTTTTCACCACGTGGGTAGTGAAATTTGACATCTTTGGCTAAGATTATACATAGTTGGCACTACAAAATAAAAGTACATAAAAAATTAGACTAAATATATCTTTTGGTCATTTAAATTTGACAAAAATATCGGGTTAGTTTTTAAAGTTTCAAATAGATTCTTTATGTTTTTTTAAGTTTCAAATAGGTCTATCAAATTGTTAATTTAATGCACATATTTAAAGTTCTTAAGTTTCAAATAGATCCTTAAAAAGATAATGGTGCATTAAATTACAACTTAAAGACATATATGAAACTTAAAAAACTTGAAGGACTAATCCGGTATTTTTGTCAAACTTAAAAGACCAAAGAGATATTTAACCAAAAAATTATAAACATAAGTTTTTTCACATCTATGTTTACATTCAAGAAAACTACATATCATAGGTATCTTTGAACATATAATCCTTACATAATAGAGAATCAAATGGTGTACATTCATCTACGACGATAGAAAGTAGAAGCCACAATCATTTGATTCCAAGTCTATCTCTTTTCCGTTCGTTCTTTCTTACGATATGTTCTTTACGGTTAAGTGTTGGAGAAATTTTATAAAAGAGATAGAACCCTTAAACATTCAGTTAGTAACTTCTTTCATAAATGTGTGTAGCCTTTCACATGAATATTTGAATTGTTTCCCATAAATATGTGCAATCCTTTCATTGATATTTATATCCTTTCACATGTGTCCCAATAATTTAATTACAATTATTAAGAGTTGGGTTATTTGAACAACCTGATAGACAACTTTTGGGATAACCATAGTTTTACAAAGGAAAAGAGGTATTGACACAAATACCAAAACGATAGAGAGAAAAAGTAAAAACATAATGTGAGTATGAAAGAGAAAGTTGTTACAAAAGTTGTCAAAAAGTGATTGTACAAATATCATTTCTCATTATTAAATTATTCTTACACCATGTTCATGGAATAGTTGATGGATGCAATATTATATTATATACACAATTCACAATTGGTATGTTGGAGCTTTTGTTAATTATTATGCAATTGGATTTTTTTTTAACAAATAAAAAAATATATATATTAACAATTGTAGTTTACCTCGCACAAGGCGTATAAAAGGAAAACCATACAAGAGTATTTACAATAACGAAGTGCTAATTGGGTTTAAACAAAAAGTTACATTTTTGTAAACAAGTTACAATTACGTGACTTGGTCTATCATCCATCTCACATTTTTGTAAATTTTTAGTCTTTAATCTAATTTTTAGACTAAAAATTTACCTTGTCTGGTTAACTTGGTCAAATAATTTTTTAATGTTTCAATCAGTCCTAAAATTTGGGTTTTATCGTGATCCTTCTTATTTAAATTAAATTGCGTAAAAAAAGACAATAAATATATATTTTTTAGGAGGGACAAAATGAGTTGAGCCCAACTAACCAATCTGTTTAATACGTTCTTTAGGTTGAACTATTTGAAGTTTTGAACTTCATCACTCAAGTTCATCCATCCCACTTAATCCACTGAAAAGTTGGACAACCAAAAGAATTGGTCCCTCATATATCAATTTAAAAATTATATTTCTTTTTTGTTATTTTATTTCTTTACTTGCGTATTTTTTGAAGAAGCTAAATTAACCCACCTAAATTGACATCAGTGAAAATCGAACCTGAGACTTCGAGGAGGAGCACACTCCCAAGTCTCAAATCAATACTACTAGACCAACCTAAATGGGTTTTTGCCTGCTCATTTAATCCCAAATTCCCCCTGAGTTGGGAATTTTTTTGACATTGCGCATGAATTTTAATACAAAAATATTGGGTAGCTTGGGACTTTAATACTTCATTTTTATCCATGTTTCTCAAATCCTTATTTATTAATTTTGTTAGATCTGCAACAATTTAACCTAATATTTTCCTTCTTATGTGCTGTATTAAGTTAACAGTAATTTAACCTAACAAATGTATCGCACCAATTTCATGCATTTTTTTGACAATATTTTGTACACTTATTTAATACTAAAAAAATGCATCACACCAATTTCATGTTTTTTTTTTGACAATATTTTGTACAATTTTTCTTTTGAAAGAAATGTCCTTATTTATTAATTTTGTTAGGTCTGCAGCAATTTAACCTAATATTTTTCCTCTCATTTTGCTGTATTAGGTTAGCAATAATTTAACCTAACAAATTCCATCTAAAAAAATGCATTGCACCAATTTCATTCCTATCCCCTAAGCCACTGACAATTTTCTTGATTTAATTTTGCTTCCATTAATTGATATCCAATATCAAACGCCTTTTTTTTAGGGAGTATTCATATACCTTATTAAGCCTAAATTTTAAATTAACAATTTTGCAAACAACCAATTTTACCATGTTAATGGTTAGAATCTGAAAATCACATTTTTAATCGACTTTCTAAATCTCCCTTTTTTTACAAAACACTAAAGGTATTTTACAAAACAACCAATTTTAACATGTTATTGTAATATACTTTATTCTTATTTTTATATATTATAGTTGATGTGACCCCGTGCGATGCACGGGTCGATGGTCTAGTGATATAAAAACACTTTTATCCCTCAAAAAAATAAAAACTTTTTTATAAAAATAAAAAACATGCTGTAAAAATATAAGATAAGTATTATTTGAACAACCATTTTTGTGTTTTTTTGAGGAAAAATAACCATTTTTGTTGACAACTTGTTTATAACCAATGTTTTCCATTACCTAACAGATCTCCATGCCTGCGATCAATTTTCAATACCGAATCAGTTTTATTGTTGGTTTTGTTATCTCTTTCTACTAGATGCAATCTTTAGATGGTGCAATTAAAAAAAAAAATTGAATACGGTGGTATCCTTGAAATTTGGTCAGATATATACCCGTCAATTATCAAATTATTTAATGACATATCATATTTTTGTATTAATTCATTTTAAAATAAAATCAAACTTTGAATAAAATTTACTTTTATAGTACCGTTATTCAACCAAACTTCGAAGTACCTAATAATATACCTTAACAAATATAATCAACATTATCGCAAAAGTTAAAACTACCGTATATTAAAAATAAATAAAAAAACACACACACCCAACCCCCCACCCCACCCTAGTTCATATATATATTGGTATTGGTATTGGTATTGGAACAAAAATTTTATGGTTTGTATCCAATCCAATATGAGGCTATCAAATAAGGGAAATGTTAATAAGTTTTCTAAAGACATTTTTTAAGGGCTTTAGATAGTAATATTTTTATGAAAATTTGTACATTCAATACATCAGAAATTGAGATATTAAATTTTTTCAATAAACAGTTTCTTAATTGAGTATCCTTAAAAAATGCCCTTATCGCATTCATTAGCCTGACCCATCAAATAATTCTCCTATATTTAATTGTTTGTAGGAGAATACTAAATTCATAAACAACAAATGTTTGAAGTTGGCGTTCATTGACTTGTTACTTCCTTTGATGAATTAATAACAATAGCATGATGCTTAAACTAATTAACTACAGATAAATTAAGGTTGCAGCTGGCTTTCCATGAAAACCGTGACTTATACAAATAAAAATATCTATAAAAAATTAATAACTATCTGTATGGATCTTAGGCCCAATTTTATTGAACAAACTACAAATAAATTAAGGTTAACGTGGCTTATAAAAAATTAAACGTGGCTAGTAAAAAACTAATAACCACCTTGTATAAATCTCTGCCTCATGATGCATAGTCTCACATCATTTGTATCTGTGTTTATTGAGAAATAAGATAAGCTAGGAGCAATGAGGCCTAAATTTGTGTTGTTTGGTTCTTCCATTGTTCAATACAATCATTATGGTGAAGGTTGGGGAGCTACTCTTGCTCACTTGTACGGTCGTAAGGTACTTTTTTTCCACTTAAAACCGTAGTAATGTCACTTTTTGAGGTTTCTAACATTTTCACTTGAATTTAAACCCAGTATCGCATAGTTGTGTGTGTGAGATTTAAGTGATGTTTATTTCCGTCTATGGACAAGAAATGTCTGTAGGTGTTCTTTAAGCCACAAATTCTTCTTTCGTTGGTTTGATGCAGGTTGATATAGTTTTGCGGGGATACGCTGGTTGGAATTCAAAGCGTGGCCTAGAAGTTGTGGATGATATTTTTCCTAAGGTATAGAGAGTATCCGATTGTGGCACTCTTGTAATACAATTTTTTTTACCTTCTTTCCTCGAAATAATATTTTACCCAAAGCTTAATTTCACTTTTTTGATCTACAAATATTGTTTTCCTTGTGCAATTTTTTTAGGTATTATCTCAATTTTTTAATGAGTGGCTTTTTATTTGTCAAATTGAGAAGATTATATTGATTTACATGGTATTAAACATACTATAATGATCTTGCTGAATAAGGTTCACAAAACACATAAATTTTTGTTTATATCTGAATGTGATTATAAAATTTTGTTGACAATGATTGACCCTTGTGGTATTGGTCAATCTCTAATACAGAATACCATTGAGCAACAAGAGCAACCAGCATTGGCGATTGTGTACTTTGGTGGTAATGATTCTCATCTTGAACACGAAAGTGGTCTTGGTCCTCATGTACCATTGAAGGAATACATAGAAAATATGAGGAAGATTGCTGATTATCTAAAGGTAAAATTTGTCATACTAGAATTTCATTTTCCTATATACATAAAATTCAACATTTATCTCATGACCTTGAATGTTAAGTTTGACACAACTCCTAATGATTAACAGAAAAATTCACCAAAGACTCGCCTTATATTCCTCAGTTGTCCTCCCATCGGTAACGAGCAAGCAGAAGGCAACATGTAATACATACAATTGGTTTGCTATTTTTTATTGTTAATTAATCATAATGTCACATAAAATTTTAGAACCTACTAGATTCTTAATTCTTAACTTTTATGTAACATATAAACAAATTGTTGTAATGAATCCAGTGATCCATTTGGGAGAGCAATAAGGACAAATGATGTTCGTAAGAAATATTCAGATGCACTTTTACATATGTGTGTTTGTATGAAAATCAAGGCCATTGATTTGTACTCATTAATTCAGAGAAGAGAAGATTGGAAAGAAGTTTGTTTCATGTAAGTATGCTCTCATATATGTATGTCCCTAAATTAAAAAATTATAATTAAATCTGCATTTCAATAATTTAATTAGGTGATTTTGTTATTTCTTAGTGATGGAATTCATTTCTCTGCTGAGGGGAGTGAAATGGTGTCAAAGGAAATATTGAAGGTCATCAAAGAAGCAGACTGGGAACCAAGTCTATATTGGAAGACAATGCCAGTTGAATTTGGAGAAGATTCACGGTATGATCCAATTCATCCATTGGATCCAACGAAAACTATTAATATCTCCAATATTCCATTCCCTCATGGTGAGGATTGGGAGTGGCCGGAGTAGACTTATGTCCCAAATTCAAGGATCCTTGGGGAAATGTTGAGTCTAAGAAAAATATGGTAGTCTTCAATTTTACATGTTCAATAATAAATGGGTGATCATGACTTGATCTGGTTATTCACCATGTGAGTAGGGAAATTTGATTTTGTGTGTGCTTAAGTTGAGCCAGCTGTTGTGCCTAATACGGTAGTTTTTAATACTACATGTGTTCAATTAATAATAAAAAAGTGATCATAACTCGATCTTGTTTTTCATCGTATGAGTAGTAAAGTTTGAATCTGATTGTGCTTTTCTTTTTTGTCAATCGTATGAATAGTGAAGTTTGACTCTGATTGTGTTTTTTTTTTCTCTCTAAAAAAAAGTGAGATATTTTGAGTTCGAATCTCAATCCCTACATATTACAATGTATTGTCGCTAACAAATGAGTTAAACTCACATAGACGACTCTGATTGTACTTGAGCCAATTGTTATATATGTAGGTGTAACCATATCATGGTTTTACTCTATGTTTTTGGCTAAAATTATACATGGTTTTATATCATAAAAAAATAAAGTGGTATTGACTCCGCTTAATAAGTCAATACAAACAATGAATTTTATCTATTAAGCACACAATGATTAATATAAACTGAAATTCTTAATTGGATAATCTAACCATCGATATTTACTTATGTTTTTATAAAAGTTTATTATGCGTTAATTTGAAATTATTTAATGAACTATCATAAAGTTTGAAAATTTTATAAAATTTGTGACGATGATTTACTCATTAACGACGATTGATTTGACAGTTGAATTAATGAAATTCATCGTCCATAACGAGTTATTAACCGAATTAACCATCTCATGTTAATTTTGAGCCAAACTGACTTTTTGTTGGAGCTTCCTTGCCTATTATGCAAGTTGGGTTTAGAAATTTATATAATTAATTACTTCTCTTTCAAAAAAAAAATTAATTGCTTCGTTTCTTATACGAATGAGTTATTGTTTTATATTGGAGCTTTTGTTACCTATAATGAAAATTGGAATTACAAATATAAATAAATTACTATGTTCTTATACCTAGGACAAAATGTCCCTTAGTTGAAGCCTCTAGGAAATGTCTAATTGTTGTTATTTTTTGTAGCCACTAGAAAATAGAATAGAAATGAAAAACATTTGAAATGCAGAATATTGAAAGCAAAGCGAGTAGTCTTCAAACCAAACCATTAACCTCAAGTTGTTAGCCTGTTTCACCAAAGAACAAATTGTTTGGAAGAACTCAAATTCAAATTCTGAGTAAAATAATTATTAACCAAACTATACTTACGTCATGATCGAAATATGGATTACAAGGACCCTCCTCCCCTAAATTCGGAGGGTTAACAAAATTAAAAAAGGTGAGTGGTCTCCATGGCAAAGGAAGAAGCTCTTGGGGGAATAGACCAAGATTAAGCAGAACATGACCAGAGAAACCACATTGGCATTTTATTTACTTGCGAATCATGAAGATTCATTTATTCATCATGGCTCCTACTATCTGAGTGAATGCAGATAGTACTACTTCACTAAAGTATGGCTTGCTTCATGCCCACGAATCAGTTTAAAATCTAAAGTAAATTACACTCCCCTCTTCTGAAATGAGCTTGAATTACACTTATCTTCCCTCTTAAGTTAAAATATACATTCCCCTTTCTTGAAAAATAAAACTTATACTCCCTTCCCTTAATAATTAAGCATGCACTACAATTTAATATATTTTAATATAAATAAATATTTTTACGATATCGACTAATTTTAAAACACCATTTAAAGGACTTCAATTGAAAATATGGGGTATAATCAAATGGGAAGATAGAAGAATAATAAAGCTTGTCACCGTGTGGTCTGAATTTACTAGTTACTAGTTACCAAAATAAGGTACAACTTTGCCAGTAAAAGTGCAGGGAGGGAGAGGCAGAAGAACAAGAAATCCAGCTTAACTCACTTGTACAAATATTTAATTCCACGAAGAGACTGCAAAGTGTGACCAAATATTTCCTCGGACATGAATTATTAATAACAATAAATTAAGGTTCAAGTGGCTTATAAAAACTTAGAACATGGCTTGTAATAAAGAAATAACTACATGTATAAATTTCTGCATCATGATGCATAGTCTCGCATCATTTGTATCTTTGTGATTCTCCTATAAGTTGTCCAAGACTATTGCTGAGTCACTAGTATTGTCTTTTATGGTTAAATCTTATCTTGTAATGTCCTTTTGAATCTGAGCGGTCCTTAAACAATACAGAATAGTGGCCAATAATAGGTTACCATCTTTGTATAAATAGAGGGGTAATAAATGAAATATGCATTGAATTTTGTAGTGCAGCAGTAGTTCTAGTTCTCTTATCCGTTAACCTATCAAATGAGGCCTAAATTTGTGTTGTTTGGCTCTTCCATTGTTCAATACAATCATTATGCTGAAGGTTGGGGAGCTACTCTTGCTCACTTGTACGCTCGTAAGGTACTCTTTCTTCCTCTTAAAACCGTAGTAACATCCATCTCTTTTTATAAATACTTTTTGAGAAAATATATAGCTAAATATAAATCTCTTTATGGTTCATAAGATCTAACTCAACTTGTAATATCGGTATTTAGGTTCGACACTTTCACTTGAATTTGAACCCAATATCTCATAATTGTGTATGTGAGATTCAAGTGGTGTTTGTTTTCGTCTACGGACAAGAAATCTCAGTAGGTGTTCTTTAAGCCACAAAGTCTTCCTACATTGTACTAGATTGTCATCCTCTCATGTTGATTTGTTCATACAGAAATTTTTTTTTTGTTAGAACAACAACTAATAACAGAAGAGTAGCAAAACAATGAAAATAAAAGACAAGGAACACACGATCTTTGTTAACGCAGTTCGGTCAATGGTATTGACCTCTGCGGTTATAGAGCAACTATAGTTCTGTTTGGATTACTATAATAAATTAGGGTTTCAATGTTACGATCAATATATATAGTACTATTACTACGATTCAGTTTAAAATATTACCCCTAAATTGTACCTTTTTTTTCTTTCTGTAGTGTCTTGTATATATGAATCATACTTTAACAAAATCTTATTCCATCAACCCCCTATTAAAAATCAAATTACCCTTCTAGCATTGTCTCAAATATGAACCTGACACGAAGTTACATGTTTCTCTTTCTCAACGAGCATGGGAGTTAAGTTACATTTATAAGTACCTTTATTATGGAAATATAATTGTACATTAACCAAAGACATTTTAACTTATCATACACCCTACATTGATTTGATGTAGGTTGATATAGTTTTGCGGGGATATGCTGGTTGGAATTCAAGGCGTGGTCTACAAGTTGTGGATGATATTTTTCCTAAGGTATAGAGAGTATCCGATTGTGGCACTCTTCTAGTAATTCAAATTTGTTACCTACTTTCCTCAGCAATAATATTTTACCCTAAGCTTAATTTCACTTTTTTTATCTACAAGTATTGTCCTTGTGCAATTTTTTTAGGCATTATCTCAATTTTTTAATGAGTGGTTTTTTATTTGTCAAATTGAGAAGATCAAATTGATTTACATGGTATTAAACATACTATAATGATCTTGATGAATAAGGTTCACAACACAAATAAGTTTTTGTTTAAATCTGAATGTGATTATAAAATTTTGTTGACAATGATTGACCCTTGGTCATCTCTAGACTCTATTACAGAATACCATTGAACAACGAGAGCAACCAGCATTGGCGATTGTGTACTTTGGTGGTAATGATTCTCATCTTCCACACCCAAGTGGCCTTGGTCCTCATGTACCATTGGACGAATACATTCAAAATATGAGTAAGATTGCTAACCATCTAAAGGTAAAATTTGTCATACTAGAATTTCACTTTCCTATCTTAATTGTTATTATCAAATGGACTAAATGAGTTTTTTTTGTTTACCTCAAATATTAGTGTAGTCGAACATGTCATATACTACTTATCATATTTCGATAATATCTTTTGAGGGATGCTATATCAAGCGAAGGAAAATTCCACGAGAAATCCACGATAGTGTATTTTGACACAATTTTGCTCCCACTTTAATTCATTCTTTTGCGGCATTCATGCTGGTGCTGGTACATGTATAGCTAATTAACACTATCGGGATGATTTCGGGAAAAAAACTTTCGCTATACTTATCTTTTCCCATATCTTTTTCATCTACACTACTTGGTAAGTTCCTTCCGAAACTACACCATTGTGGGAAAAAGGAAAAAAAAAACAATTGAATGTATTAAATGTTTCCCAAGTCAAGAAATTATTGTACATCTTATACATAAAATTCAATATTTATTCATGATCTTGAAATGTTAAGTTTGACACAACTTCTAATGAAATTGACAGAAAAATTCACCGAAGACTCGCCTTATATTCCTCAGTTGTCCTCCCATCAGTGACACACAAGCAAAAGGCAACATGTAATAACTACAATTGGTTTGCTATTTTTTAACGTTAATTAATCATAATGTCACAAAAAGCTTATATATATATATATATATAGGGTCTAGGGTTTAAATTGACCCTGTAAAATACATGTTGTCTGAAAAATGACCTTGTAAAATTAAAAATAGATATTTAATTTTGTAATTTGAGATTCTTCTTATTTTTTGATCCTATAATATATGCGTGGTCCAAAAAAGTGATTTAAAGATTGAATTTTTTCATGATTTTTTTTCCAGGTATCTTTAGGATGTTAAAACATGATTTCACACAAAATATTAGATTTTTTCAACGACGGACGGATTTATTATGAATTTTTATTCCCCATAATTATAAATTTCTTAAACAATTCATAATTAATTTGTATCTCGTTTAAAAACTCCAAAACTTCATGGTGAAGGTTCTTATGATATTTTGATCATACCTACAAAGTTAGAGAACGAAATTTGATCCGTGAGTATACGCTTACTCAGAACAAAATTGCAATATCACACGTTTTGGTTGAAAAATAAAAAAAAATCAAAACATCTTTGAAATGCTACAAAATTTTGCAGATCATTTTTATGTATTTCTATAGATGTCTTTGCAAACAATCAGCTCAAATTTCGAGTTTTAGGTTGGGGTTTTCATTATTTTGTTTTTTGAGTTTTTTGCGCTTTAAAAATTCATAATTAATTCATCTTTAGTTGAAAAATTCTATTTTTTTGTGTAATGTCATATTTTAACGTCCTAAATATGTTTGGAAAAAAAATCATGAAAAAGTTCAACTTCTAAATAGCTTTTTTGAATTTCAACTATATTACAGGATCAAAAATAATAAGAATCTCAAATTACAGGATTATAATGTGGTTTTTTTATTTTATTTTACAGGCTCATTTTTTCAGACTTCGCATATATTACAAAATCAATTCAATAATTAACCCTCTATATATAGACACACACAAGTGATGCATAATTCCTGCTCATACATTTAGACTAGTGTAACAAAATTAGTTGTGTTTTTTATAGATAAATTAGCCTATTAGTTGTGTTTCAATTCTTTAGTCTTGAGCTCAAGCACGATTAATAGACTGGTTGAAATCCAAGATTTTACTAAAATTCTAGAACCTGTGACATTATTAAATCCTACTAACTTATTGTTGAAATGAATCCAGTGATGAATTTGGCAGAGCAATAAGGACAAATGAAGTTAAAAAATTATATTCAGATGCACTTTTACAGATGTGTGATGCTATGAACATCAAGGCTATAGATTTGTGGTCATTAATTCAGAGAAGAGAAGATTGGAAAGAAGTTTGTTTCATGTAAGTATGCTCTCATATATGTATGTCCCTAAATTAAAAAATTATAATCAAATCTGCATTTCAATAATTTAATTAGGTGATTTTGTTATTTCTTAGTGATGGAATTCATTTCTCTGCTGAGGGGAGTGAAATGGTGTCAAGGGAAATATTGAAGGTCATCAAAGAAGCAGATTGGGAACCGAGTCTATATTGGAAGACAATGCCAGTTGAATTTGGAGAAGATTCACCATATGATGTAGTTCATCCTAATGGAATGTCAACTATTAATATCTCCAATGTTCCATTCCCTCACGACAAAGAGTGGGAGTAGACTTATGTCCAAAATTTAAGGATCCTTAGGGAAATGTGCCTAGGGAAATATGGTAGTCTTCAATTTTACATGTTCAATAATAAATGGGTAACCATGACTTGATCATGGTTTTCACCATGTGATTAGTGAAATTTGATTTTGTTTGTGCTGAAGTTAAGCCAACTGTTGGGCTTAAGGAAATGTGGTAGTCTTTAATCTTACATTTGTTCAACAATAAAAAGGTGATCATAACTTGATCTGGTTTTTCATCATGTGAGTGGTGGTGTTAGACTTTGTTTGTGCTTTACTTGAGCCAATTGTTATGTAGGTGTAACTATATCATTGATTTATTTTATGGTTTTGGCAAAAGATTATACATGGTTTTATGTCATAAAAAAATATAGCGGGGACTTGTTGACTTTAAAAGTTACTGAAATGAATTATTCTTTAAAAAACTCAATACAAACAATGAGTTTTACTAATTTGGTGGTTGATTATTGACATATTATATTTATTACTAAGCACAAAGTTTAATGTAAACCAAAATTCTTAACTGTGTAATCTAACCATCGATATTTACTTACTCCATGTTTTATAAAAGTTTATTATGCGTTGGTTTTAAATTATTTAATGAAGTAGCAAATAGTTTGAAAGTTTTATAACATTTGTGAAATTATTTAATGAAGTACCAAATAGTTTGAAAATTTTATAAAATTTGTTGAGATGATCTACTCAATAACAACGACTGGTTTGACAGTTGAATTAATGAAATTCAATGTTTATATTGAGTTATTAAGTGAAGTGTCACATCCTATAGTTAATTTCGGAGTAAAACTTAATTTTTATGTTGCGGCTTTTGTTACCTATCATGTAAATTGGGTTTAAAAATATAATTAATTATTTACTTTGTTTCTTATACGAATGAGTTATTATTTTATATTGGAGGTTTTGTTTCTTATACTAATGATTGATGTTACGTTATACAGTATTAGAAGAAAAATATCAATGTGAAGAAGAAAAAAAAATGTAATCAACAACTTTCAACGATAGACTTGAAAACAGGAATGCACATTCTGAAGGTCTACTAGTTCATATCATTAGAAATATATTACACAAAGAATGAGCTACACAAACCTGAACAAAAAACGTAACAATTAAATTAAAATCTGCTCTTACAATTTTCTCTTTGGCAAGGGTTGCATAACCTCATAGTATTGTCAATTGTGGGAATCCAGTACTCTTTCGTGCACACAATAGTACATTTAATTACATATATATTGAACAAAGTGAATAGCACAAATCAGACAAAGAAAGTCGTGATACATACAAGGGCGACAAAAGAGGCAATGACCCAAACTAATGAGTCAACTGCATAAAATGATTCTACTCAGATGATGATCAGCTTACCCTATAGCTCTCAACATGAAACAAATCTAGGCAAAGCATATCCAAAGATAAAAAACCACTGAAGGAAGGATATGACGAGAGATAAGAAATTCCAAAACGGTTACTTTCAGAGGCTACTCCTGAGGGCTAAGCCACGCCTCATGTAGACAATTGGAACCTGCCACTAGGCTTTTTTCTTCTCCATCCCTGATAATTTCAAATAGAAAATCTTTTTTTAGTATCAGCAAGAATAGTAACATGCATAAAAAAGAGGGGGAAGATCCTTTTCTGAGATAAACTTACAACGGCAGCATAGTACACAAAGGTCAAGCCAGCCAAAATAACAAATGCATATTGAAATACATTGTACCTGTAATGTGATAACAAGTAAGTCATACAATATCACCACGGATAGTAGACAATAGTCAAAAACTAAACCAATTTGGGCATCATAGAAACTACTTCTAAAAGATAAATGAATAAATAAATAGAAATAAGTTCTACAGGCCTTTTGGTTAAAACATTTCATGCCAATTTTTACTGTACATGTCTGACAACAGCCTTCATATTAGATATTATTGTTTGTCGATCAAATGGGAAGATGGAAAAATAATAAGGCTTGTCACCGTGTGGTCTGAATATACTAGTTATTAGTTACCAAAATATGGTACAACTTTGCCAGTAAAAGTGCAGGGAAGGAGAGGCAGAAGAAACGAGAAATCCAGCTTAACTCACTTGTACAAATATTTAATTCCACGAAGAGACTGCAAAGTGTGACCAAATATTTCCTGGGCTGCAGTTGCTTGTGCATAGTAGGCAAATGCCGTGGAGCAAAACTGAATCACACTGAAAAGGTAAAACAACAAAATTTTCAGCAAGGTTGTTGCAGCATGGCGTTATCACGGAAACACAAGCGCCTTAAACTATGCAGAACACTGTTAGCAACACTCCAAAACACTAGCAGTACTACTCAAACAATTAATCAAGCAAATTCCTTTTGCCACTTATAAATTTAAAAATTCAAAAAGGGGGAATCAAAGCCCAACAGTATCATCACCATTTTGAATTTCACTCATCCGAAATTCTTTATATTATATATGTAGCTAAAGAATAATAAAGCAGTATTAAAAACTTTACCATGCTCTGAGTTATAGAGTTCAGATTATATAAACATAATAGCATACTTGGAATTGAAGGTACAGACTATACTGACCTAATGGAACAAAGAAGGATAAGGCCCACATTAAACAGAAAAGAGTTCATGAGAGTTGCTCCCCACCTGCAAGAGCATGTTCAGCGAATTATCAGTAAAGTGCATTAAAACTCCCAAAACGGAAAATAAAATGACAAAAGTGACGGGACAGTCAAATTACTTCATGGGATGTATGGTGATGAACACTAGTCTCAACCCAAGCATCGTGGCACCAGCAATCACAGCAAGGAGAAGGTAGAAGCAGAAAAATGCAAATGCGGCTGTGCCAAGCAGACCTATTAAAATCAGCATAAAACAAATCAGTAATTATCCATAGCTGAGGAAAGAGAACATATAGAAATGCTAGAATGCACATTCCAATTTCCAACATACCCCAGATATCATCTAGCTTGATGAAAACTTCATTCAGGAAAGGAGAAAGGGGAGGATTAATTAATAAATAGATAATAATATGAGCAATCCATGCTACTGAAACAATCAGCCTGTCAAATAATTCAAAAACTTGGGTTAGATATTACATGGAAATCATACCTGCTCAACAAAGCAATCTCTGTAAAACTATGTACTGCTATAATGTAAGAAAGCATCATGCATTTATATGAATCATAGCAACTTTATTGTTATGTATCATTGCATACCCTAGAATTCCCAAAACAAGTTTCGCCAGATAACCAAGAACTGTTAGTGCCCATGATGTCTCAGCCTGCATTCATGCAGGATCAGTTAGCAGGGAAAACATTACACGTTGATTATGCCAGGAAGTTAAAAAGTAAGCAATCTGAATAACGACCTTTTCCCCTTGTGGATACATCTCTTCAAGAAGCTTCACGTCTTCTTCTAATTGATACAACTCCTGAAAAATTATTTTAGAAATAAGCAAATTATTGGAACCACAACACTGCCTATGAACACTTCAGTAACTGTACAATTTCTTTCCCAAATTACAATATGTGTTAAATTATTCTATCGAAAGCCCAAGCCAACAAGGATATCCACATAAAAAGAACGCAATAAAAGCTAATGATAAATCACAAACACTTCCTTACCTTTTCTACCGCCTTAACATTTTTACGATGTTTTCTACCCTTTGCACCACCTCTTTCTTCCTGATGGAGTGACTCAGCTGCTTTCTTCAATTCTTTTGCTTTTTTACCAAGTTCGGTTGCTTCCTGCAATATCCAACCGCATCATAAATATCGTATTGCATATCATTAAAGAATTGTACATATAAACAACAACTTAATATAACTATTTAAGTAACAACATATATCACCTTGATATACTGTGAGCGAGTGATAACAGCCTTTGGACGCCGGATAAATGAAAATATAAGTCCAAGTGGAAGGCAAGCAATACCAACACCACCAAATATCTGGATTGAATAGTGAGAACACAATGGTTAATGTCATGAATAAAAAAACTAGTACTTAATATAATGCGCTACGGAAGGCGTATGTAAATCATAACAAGAGACTGCTTCTTGAGTGCGGTAATTTTATATCTAGAAAGTTAACACAATATCATTCCGTAAAGAGAATATAACAACATAAAATTCTAATTCATAAACATTACAGGAGAGTTGTAGCATTGGCTAATATAATAATGTTAATCAAAGTATTAGAAGCAAGCCTAACCTATGCTGCATATGAAGCAGGATGTGTAAATAAGTTTTATTTTATGAATGAAGAACTTACAGCAAAAAGCACAGATCCAACAATAGTAGCAAGAGCCACAATATATTCAGGAAAGGTCGATCGCATGGTCCATGTTTTCTCTGATGAAGGACTAGCAGAATATGCAGAGCACTGTTAAGGACAGAGGACAGAAGACCAAAATGAGAAAGACTAAAAATTCAAAATATTACTACTGAAAATAAAAGAAGTAGAAAAATAATAAACTATTACAGGAGGAAAATACCTGATGGACACCATTTCCAACACATTGGTTACCACTATTGAGTCCCCATGAGCCAGGAAATGCTGTTGTCGATGAAGAGAGATGCCTAACAGTAAAATCCACCTTACCAACAAGCCCTAATAAATAATCACACAATAAAAGTACAATCAAACAAAGCTCGTATTAAACCACTAATTATATTAACCCATCACCAAAAATTAGTCTTAAATCACAAAATTTTTGTTAAGCAGCAATTATTCAAAACCAACCTACACTCTTTCTCCACTTATATTTTGTTAACTCTCCCAAAAATACTTACATTTTCCACATAAGAGGCAACTGTACTAAAGTAGCCGTCAAACAAATTCAATATATTCCTAACACCCAATATTAGCAACTAAAGCAAACACAAATAGCTTCCAATTTCCCATGATCTTCCTAGCATACGTTTAGTTATGTGATGAAATCACGCCGCATCTAAATAATGACGTCTCAGTAGCCTTTTGCCGCGGAATTTGGGAAGCTACAATATGGTTTCAACCTTGCAACACGTTGTCACCACAATCCCCCAATCCTGTTACCAAACTAAACAAGCACATAGTCCAAGGTTGATTCAATAAAATCAGAGCCACAACACCCAAGACATTCTCATTCACATAAACTCTAAAATAGCAACTCCACTCCACCTGCAATGCCCTAGAAAAACCCCACTAAAACGTCCTCCCCAGAAAAAATCCAGAGAATGTACCAAGTCTCTCACTCAATCATTAGTTCCAATTATTGACTCAAATGCATCAATTACCCTAACTCCACTTTTTCATTTCATATTAAGAAACTGTACGGCACTACCAAATCGACATCAAACAAATCCAATCAAGGTTCACATAATCCTCTCTATCCTCAAAAACAGACTTCAACTGACACAGACATAGCAAGAGAAAAATGTGCAATGCAAAGTTCAAAATCAAACAAAAGTTCATATGATCCATACCATACAAAATTCCCAAAACAAGAGCACAAACTACAGCCGTTGCCACCATCCACATCAATGCACTCTTAACCCTTTTACCAATACTCCTGCAATCAAATTCCACAAACACCAAAAACACTTCAAATCCAAAAAACAAAAAAAAAAACAGTTTTTTTCTTTCAAATCTTCACAAACAAACAAAAACAAAAACTACCTACTTGTCCTGGTCTCCTTCATAATAGAACATTGCAAAAGGAATAACGAAGAACACAAGAATAGCATCGATAATATAAACCGCAAGCCACAAATCCTTCATCGGGAGCGTGAGATTACACGCGCCATTATAAATAGCATGCCGGCAAGCTTGCCGATTCGCCACATCCGCCGGAAGCATCAATATCGAAATCGCCGCAACCGATAATCCCAAAACAACAACAAATTTAGGAAAATAAGCCTGATTAACATCATCAGGATGCTGGTAATTCACAAGTAGATACACATTGACGAGAAACACGATTACACATACAACAATGGCGACGATCACGAGGGCGAGGTTGAAATCGCCCATATTGAATCGAATTTGTGAAATTCGATTTGGGGATTTTGGGAATTAGGGTTAGGGTTTGTTTGGATCTGATTTGGGGAATGGAGGGATTTGGTTAACGGTGGTGGTGGTTTTGCTACGGTAACGGTGATGGTAATGATGGGGAAGATGGAGTTACGGTTATGTCCTTGTGGAAGTTATGAAGAAGAGAGTGGGGGTGGTGGAAGTGGGATGGGTATATATGTAATTTGGCGGGGATGTTTTGCTGTGTGTGAGAAATTCAAACCAGGCTGTTACGACAAATTATAAAATCGAGAGATGATGACGCGGTTTTGTCTGGAAGTGGGTGTTGCTGTATTGGGCTTAACATATATTCTATCTGGGCTATTCGTGTTTGGTCGGGTTAATAATAATCAAATGTCCAAAGTGCCCCTTGTTTTTTTGGATTTTAGAATCCCAAATGTTTTTTTCCCTTTACATTGAGAAAGTCATGCTTAAACTGAGATTAACTACTTATTCAATTTTTACACATTTAAATTATAATTCATTTTTATGCATCTGGGTTCATAACATTTACATGTTTATAACATTCTTGTGATAAATTACAAATGTCGTAATTTTTTTTAAGGTTTACAAATTTCATAATTCTTTCTCATCCCTTTACATTGTACATAATCTAAATTGAAAAGAAAAAAAACTGAATAAGCGAGAGGTAAGGGGGTGTAAATATCATCTATTTACATGATTTATGACTTTTTTATATTATTCTTTTCTCTTCTCCGGTTAAGCATCCGTACTCATTTGTGTATGATTTTTTTTTTATAAATGATATTTGAACAACTATTTTGACAATCTTGTATAAGGGTATTTTTATAAAAGCAAAAGAAAAAAGCTCCAAAATAACATGTCAATATATCATAGGTGTATGTATTTCTAAGTTGTTTAAAAAGTTGTCACAAAATATATTCTTTTTTTTGGAACATTTGTATATGATATTGTGATATGGCCGGTGTTGGATTTTATGTGTACAAACAACACGATTATTGGTCAAAAAAAACAACACGATTATTCTTTCAAGAAAAAAAGATAATACGAGAAAACGTGTTCTGACAATCAACATGTTTTTATACCATTTGCTTTTGACACTTTCGGTTTCCTAGCACCAGAGGTTGTGGACCTTCTACATAGAGTTCAAAAGGTCATGCATAACAATGTCATGTCTCCTAGGCTCATGAATGTTGTGTTCACGAGGATTGATTTTGTCATCCAAAAAGGTCTAGCGGCGCAGCTTGTTGCCCGTTTGCCTTCTATTCAAGTGTAAATAATGGTTTATATATATATATAAATTATCCGTGTATATTTATGAAGGAAAAAAAAAACATATTACTCCTCTGGATTGTGGTCAATTCTTTTCTTTTTCCATCGTCTAAAAGTGTTACTATTTATAAAATCCATATATGGCCATAGTCAAGTTGTATCTTCAACCAAATTTCAAGTTGATATGAAATGTAAATTGTTTGACGAAAAAGTGCAGCCCATCAGAATATATCATATGAAGAGACTGGAATTCACCAAACAAAAAAAAAATATATGAAGAGACTGATCCATGCACAAATAAACTATGATCCCTTGTCAAAAAAAATAAATAAATAAATAAACTATGATCCGTGTTTTATTTAGTGCATCGGATATGCACGTATTTCTTTTATCTTAAAATATAAACAAAAATTAATCAATAAAATTAATTTATTTAGTTTAAAAAAAACAATGTATTTGGTTTAAAATTTATACCAAATACATCAATTTATATTGATTCATTTTTGTTTATATTTTGAGATGGAGGGCGTACAATGTAAAACAAACACAATTCATTTAGACAGCCAGGCAATCAAATTTAATCATTTTGTCAATTCAAAAATTAAATTAATTAAATAAAAATAATATAAGTAGTGTAAATCGTAACCTTCTATGTTCTCCATCTAGATCTCAAATGTCACTAAGAATTCATCGTAGACGCAGAAAAGGATGTCATTCTTATATTCTCAAATACAATCCTTCTTTGTCACTTTGCCTCAACACTCCTCTGACTTACGCAAAAGAATCATCCTTAGAAAACAGGCATTACTCCAAGTGCCGACAATATGCATACCAGCAAATGTATTACTCTGTTGATCCATATTTGTTTATTGACATGGAATGTAAATGCATAATAAAAATATTTCAAAAACTTCTTTAATTTATTGTAATGAAATATATAATTTTAAGAGAGAGAAAAATACAATAGTGAGGAAATTTTAATCAATTCATAAAGATATAGGAGAAGCCCCTCTAAAAAAATATATAGGAGTGGTTTTATGTATTTTAACTTGCAACTCCTTATTTAGTTTGTTTTGTTGGTTATGAAAGATGTTGAATTCGTCCATGTTCTAAGGGAAGTTAACCAAGAGGCATATTGTCTTGCAAAGGAAGGATCTTCAATGTCAGGAAGGCAGGTAGTGTGCATGTTTTTTGTCGTGCATGACCAGCGTTTCTGTCATGGTCGTTGCAAGCATAATAATTTGGGTGGGTAGAATTTTGTGAGGTTGCAAAGGTCAAGGTGATGGTTTGGGTCAGCTTGTGCTTGTTTGAGGGTGGCGTAGCTTGCAAGTTACTAGTGCAAGATCATTGATATAGGTGTTGTGAATCCTTAAATTAGCATGGTGTCTTCACATGTGCAGTAAAGCTACTGGTGTTGTGAATCCTTAAATTAGCATGGTGTCTTCACATGTGCAGTAAAGCTACTGGTTTGATTTTTATGAGCTGAAGTGGCGTGTTGATAGTGCATTATGGTTGTGCAATTTACCTAAGCACCAACCTATTTTAATATATGAGGAATGCTAGGAACACATTCTAACAGACACTTTCCAACACACTCTCTTTGATTGGTTAAAATTCACATGGGTCCCGCCAAATTTATATGGGACCCACATGATTTGGTGGGACCCATGTGAATTTTAACCAATCAAAGAGAGTGTGTTGGAAAGTGTGTGTTAGAATGTGTGTTGCTAGCATTCCTCTTAATATATTATTACTCTTTAGAAACATAATTATTATAATTATTTTGCTGTTCTAAAAATTTTTTATTAGATCTTTATTTATTAATATAATTATTGTTTTATATTGCTATAAAAAAAATAAAAACAATATGCATTTTTTAAATATTTTATAAAAAATAGTATTTTTGCGGATGGGGGCGGGGCCGGGAGACCCGTCCCCATTAGGGGTGGAGTTGGGTGTTCAATTTTTAACTCTAATATTGTTTGGGGACGGGGGCAGGGCCGGAAGATCCGTTCCCATTGGAGGCAGGGTTGGGTGTTCAATTTTTAACCCCGATATTATTTGAGGACGGGGGCAGTTGCATGGAAGTTGGGGGCGGGGACGAGGATGCTTAAACCCGCCCCCGCCCCGCCCCGTTGCCATGTCTAATTAACAAGCGAAATTTCCAAAGTAGAACTTTCAATTAATTTTAGCCAAAGTTATTGTACTGATTTTCTTAAGACTTTTTCTTACATACTTTTTTTAATATCTAATTTTGATTTGACTAGATAAAAAAACTCTGATTAAAATTTGTAAAACTAATTTTAGATACACTTTATTATGCAAATTTGTTTTCTAGAAAAAATCTGATTAAAATATTTTGATTAACATTCATAAATGAAATAAAAATCCATATATAGTTTTGAAAAGGAACCAATTTCACTGTAAAATTAGTTTCTTTTTTTAGGCAAATAAATGGTAGTAGTTAATTTGATTTGAAAGGAGAAAATTGTTAGCAACATGATGAGTTAAGATCATTTTCATTTCTTATTGTCTTCATTTGTTTCATTACTATAGTTTTGAAAATATAAAGCAAAAATATGATATTAAATGAGTCTAAATCTTTTTTATACATTTCAAAATATTTAAAAGAGAGGTGTTATTTGTTACGAAAGGCATCCGCAAGAAATGTATGAATTGTTATTTGAAAAATAAATCAAATTAAATTGGACAAAACATAGGTACAATTTCTTAGGTGCTTTTCGTATGGTTCTTAACTAAAAATACAACTTTTTTGGAGATAACAAACATTGAGAGAATTATGGATTTAAGGAAATCAGAATGAATTTAGTTAAGAACCATACGAAAAGCACCTAAGGAATTGTACCTAAGTTTTTTCAATTAAATTAAGGAACTTGAGAGGAAAACATGGATGCTTTAGAAATAGAATTAACGGCTGAGATGTATTTGTGGGTCTTCGTTGGATTAGCTTCCGTAACAATAAGGGCCTGTTTGAAATAGTTTTTGTTTTCAGTTTTTGAAACATACATGTCATCTTCTCACAATAGTTATCCTTATATATGTTTTAGTTTTTTAGTCCCCAAAACTAAAAAATTCAAAACAGTTTCCAAAACTGTAATTTTAAAAATAGTTTAGCAAACAAGTTTTTAATTTTCAAGTTTTTAAAAACTAAAAAAGAGTTTTTGGAAAGTGTTTCAAACAGGCCCTAAGTATTTCCCTATTTAAAAACTTTAGCAATGGAGAGAACAAATGGAGAGGATCTTAACTCAGCATGGATTGAAGACTATATCTTCTTAATACTCTTGCGGCGTTTTAAGTCATACCATCTTCATGAAGATGATGAACCAATGATGAATTTTTTTTTTTTATCTTATGTTAGTTAAGTAATTCAAGGCATAGTTGTATACGAAATACTTAAAGTGTATCAATAGGTCAATTCTTTCTTTTCAATAAAAATCAATTCTGAGCTTGACCATTACCTACATGGTATGCAGTGTAGCACTAAGACCATAAATAAATCTGTTGTAGGATTGTGGTCAAAGGTCTTTTTCACAATTACAAACTCTTGTACATTTTTCGCTTCTTAAAAAGAATGGTATAATAAGAGCATCTTTAATGGAAGTATTTAAAGGTCTTTTTCACAATTACAAACTCTTGTACATTTTTCGCTTCTTAAAAAGAATGGTATAATAAGAGCATCTTTAATGGAAGTATTTAAAGGTTGCATGAAACCGTAGTGTAACATTTTTTTTTTCTGGCGGGGAAGAATTACGTGGCAATCGTTGCATAAACTTGTACAAAGTATCTTAAGTAACATATGGTTCGACTTAAAAATTAAAAATGAGTAAACCTTTAACGGCTGCTTAAATTTTTTAATTTAACTAAAAAAATGCTAAAAGTAATCATAAAACATTATTTAAACATTTAAAAATGGTGACTTTTGATTGATTTTGAGTGACATTGCATCACTTCTGAAATCAACTTTAGATTAATTATTTTCTTTTGATTGAACATGCTCTAAGGAAAGCTTACTTGCACAATTTGGTTTCTAGTAGTATCACATGATACAAATAAATACTACTACGGAATTGGTGGAGCCCTGCGCCTACGGCAACTTTCATGCCACAAGTTTGAAATCTCACGAGATACACGATCTCTAAGGAGTAAGGACGGTATCTATTGCACTCACAGACACAGTGATACTGATAGTTGCACCTATCAATGTAAATCAATCGAGTTATTTATGAACTATTTGAGTTATTGAGTTTAATTAGTCGGATGGTGTTGACTTGTGATCTTGGAGTGATTCTGTTTTATTAAAAATCTCATGTTCGATTTTTTCTGACGTCAATTTTAATTAGTTAGTTTCCAGTAGTGTAGTCAAGAGTATGGGAAGAGGTTCAACTTTTAATTTTGAACGTTCAAACATTTGATACATAAATGCGTGTACTTTGGTTTTGTATTGATCTTTGGATGTATCAAAATTGCAAACACACTCACATATGTCTCTTTTATTATCTTTGTGTCTCGTTAGGCATTTGGTAGACATTTCTCCCATCACCTCACGGCTCTCATTTAGGCCCCGTTTGGTTTGAGCTTATTTTGAGCTTATGAAAAATAGCTTATGTAAATAAATAAGATTTTATTTTAATTTATAAGCTCTCAGTAACGAAAATTGTATCCTCGTAAACTGTTTTTTCAAAAACTACCTTAAAAACTTATAAATAATACAACTCTAAAATAAGCTAATCCAAACGGACCCTTGATGGTTTAGTGGGTTCATCTTTTTTGTTGTTATTTATTTGTTATTTTTTCATTGGTCTATTTTTTAGGACTTTTTTTTTTATCCTTTTAGGTTGTTTTTCTGTTTTGGCCTAAGTGTGTAGTCTTATTTGTTTTTCTAGAAACATTTTATATTGGGGGTGAAGAATCTCTTACAGTTTGTTATAATATAATAATTTGTCATTACAAAAACTTCTTTTTGAGGCCAAATTTGGCAAACAAACGCTAAAACAAAAACCAAACCAATTTTTTTAAAGGGTATTACTAACATGAATACTTGTTGAAGAATAAAAAAAATAAAAAGTATTCGTTTAAAAGATTATTTTTAAACATTAAAAGATGTAATATAATATTTCTATGTTTAATTCTTTAATACGTGATTTAAAGACTCTTGTTAACATTTTTCTTTTTTAAAAGACTAAATTTGGCAATTGTTGTAACTATTTAATGCTTTAGCAGAAATGGATTAAGTGTAGTCGCTCCACATGCACTCAAGCTATAGTAGCTTGGAATCGTCCAAAGTAAATCAAATGGATCAAATTTTAATACATTTATAATTTTTTAAAATGTGAAAATTTTGACCTTGAAACTTAAAACATCGATCAAAACCAAACGGCTCTAGTCTTTTCGACAAGAGTCAATCATATGTGTTGACCGCATCCTATCCAAATTCATATTTTAACTGCACACTTTCTTTGTGTGTGGTGTTTTACTTTGGCAAACTCTGACTTGTTAATTTTTCTTTGACTTGTTTTATAAGTTGCACACTTTGTTTTATAATTTTCATCTGACCTAAACTTTGACTTTTTTTTGAAAGAACCTAAACTTTAACTTGTTAACTACTAATAATAGCGATTGTCCACCAGTCATTATCCAGTTATCATTGCTTGTACGGAACTCTCCACTTTGTTTAGGTTGGTACGTACTACTACAACAGTACGGAAGTCTTTGTAATTTGACTAGTATGTATAATTTGACTACTACATTAAAAGATTAGAAGTGTATGTTTGCATTTTCTTTTTGAAGGAATTATTGTATGTTTACGTAATTACCATGAATCACAAAATTCTAATCTATTTGCTGCAATATCAAACATATTATCTAATATATTTTTGTGTCTGGATTAACATTTACAAATGTCATTTTTAATAAACTTTTGTACACATATTATTAGTTAAAACTAAGTTTTCTCTAACGTGGTTTACGTTTGAGTCCACTTTTTTTTCTTCACATGTATGTTTTACAAAATGAAATTTGTTTGAATTACTAATAAAACAATAAACTTAAATGTCTATTTACCAAAAAGGTATATATTTTACAATATAATGTACTTTATGTTCATATATATTTTTAGATATATATTTCTAGATATAAATCTGTTACCAAAAAATGAAATAATCTGTTACCCTTAAATTAGCTTAATTAGTCTTTTGTTGTTTTAAAACCTTTATTTAGGTTTTAATGTTTATTTAAGTTTTAGGAACCTTTTATGCTCGCTAGTGTTTGTTTGAATGATAGGTTATGTAAAGAGGTTCAATAATATAACACTGGAAAGCATAATGTCGATGTAAGAAGATACAACGTTGGGAAGGAGTTTGCTAGAGCTGCATGGTTGAAGAATTCTTAGTATGGGTCATACAAGTGTACGAAATTGGGTCCATTATTTGCAAGTCTTCAGGACTAAGTTTAAATGAGCTGACTCCATTGATTGTAGTACGAGTAAGAAGGAATATGTTGATTCCAAGAGATAAGCCAAGGACAACTCATAGGAGAAAGTACCAAGGGCACAACTTGGCGAAAGCTATAGGTAGTTGTAGAGTTATAATGTATCAGACTCAACGAAAGCTATAGGAAGTTGCACTGTTACGACATAGCAGACTTGATCTAGTGGATATGCACTAAAATTGGGCCAGAACATATTTTGCTTGGAAAAGAAGATAAAGGAGTTTCAAATGATTGAATAGTACATCAAAGGGATAAAGAATATTCATATACTTAATGGTAAAGGAAAAGACTATGACATGAGGAAAAAACCAAATGACACAAAAGAATAAGAACTAACCTGTACTATAAAAGGATAACAAGCCTTCATTTGCAAGGTGTGTGCTAATGATGTGTTATGTTGTGCTAAATAGAATAAAGATTGGAGAAAGAAACCTATAATCAACCCTAGCCACCATTTTAGAGATTCAAATCACATTTCTTCATCTATTTCACCTTGAAAGCATAATAGCTAGGTCTTATAATTTTATAGTCATAAGAGTAAATCGTTAAGCGAGTGTTGCAAACAACTCATTTCCATCCTTAAGGTGTTGTTTGGATCTATTGAAAGGTATAGGGAAAGATACTTTAAGGAAAGAAAGCACAAATTTCAATATCCTTTCCGTCCTTTGGATCCAAAGATTAGTGGCATGGAAAGAACAAATTGGGTGTGGGGCCCACACAAAAACTTTCCCCTCTCTAATGGAGAGAAAAAATACATCATTCTTTCCTTTCACTTTCTTTTCACTTCCACTCATACCAAACAACCAAATAATCATCTTACTTTCCACTCACATTCATTCCTTAAACATTCTTTCCTTTTTGCATCCAAACAAAGCCTAAAGGACTGTATCTTCTATTTTGTAAATTCTAATCTCTTTTAATGATTCATAAAAATTACATTTTTATCCATTATATGCTCCATTTATATTTTTGCGTTTATGGTTATTATGAGCCAAACGACTTTTGTGCTTAAGGAATGATTATGTAATAATTATGTTTGCAAGTTACGTTTGTTACAACTTTAAGCTTCTTTTAACAAACAATTTTAGTGCTAATATTTAAAGTAAAACTTAGCTATTTTTTATGGGTATTGTCAAATTCCATGAGACTATAAGAAGATAGGAATGAAACTGTTTGTTTTATATGAGACATGTCCTTGAGACTGGAAGGAGACGAGAACTTGAAAGACTGTTTGATATGAACATATATCTTTGAGCTCATAGAGCAAAGATCTATCTAAATTTCTTGTCACAGGCAAAACATTCAACCTCTTCATGAGAAGAACTACAGAGACCTAACCTAATGTGTGCATGCTTAGTGTTGTGAAAATAGTGTACTCCTGATGGGATGTCGCCACACACTTAGCATGATGGTTGAGTTGGAAAACCCCTAAGACCACCAAGATGCCAGGAAGTTGTATGAATCTACGGCTTCCATAACTAAGAATTACAGCTTTCTAAATCTTGTAAACATCTATCTTTATTACCAAGTTTATTCGTTAACCACTTTTCACTTGAGTCGTTAAATCATTTTTTTTATGTTTTATTTACCTTTGCATTTTATTTTAGTGTCTTAGAATCATATATATATATATATTTTGCTAGAAGACACATTTTATGAATGTGTCTTTTAGCAAGTTATTCTATGAGCATTTGTTAAAAGACACCAACTAATTTTTATGAAGGTGTCTTTTAGCAAAGCTATAACTAAAAAGTGGAAATCACACATTGAGGTGTGGGTTGCTAGAAGACACCTTCATGGGTGGCTTCTAGCAAAACCCTATATATATTACCTTCATAAAAATTAGTTGGTGTCTTTTAGCAAATGCTCATAAAATAACTTGTTAAAAGACACCTTCATAAAATGTGTCTTCTAACAACCCCCCC
>Ga0228711_1001516_pt1 | contig 34298 bp, 19 predicted proteins | sample MedpolnodulmetaG_2_FD_177996 | JGI IMG/M metagenome (GOLD analysis project Ga0228711, IMG submission 177996) | Root nodule microbial communities from Medicago polymorpha collected in Santa Monica, California, United States - brown nodules | ecosystem: Host-associated > Plants > Roots > Nodule... | reverse complement strand
CCCCCCCAAAAAAAAAAAACAATTAAAAAGAGATTCAATAGAGGAGACGATACCTGACAAAGCCTTGAAAAAAGAAAGAGCATAAACAACCAAAGATGACAGGACAGACTTCAGTAAAACCAAACGACCGTCCAAAGAAAGATGTTTCGAATTCCACCTCGTCAATCTAGTTTTAATACAGTTTTTGATCGGTTCCCAAAAAGACAAATGCCTCACGTTACCACCAATAGGCATACCCTCATACACAAAAGGGATAGACCCAACCTTACAATTCAACACCATTGCCGCTTCAAGAAGTTGCGACATTGACACCCACCAAATGACTCTTCGAGAAATTCACTTTCAAACCCAACAAACCTTCAAAAAGCAGGGGAATGACTCACATAGCTCGAATATTAGCCCAAGATTTTCCTCCCAAAATTAGAGTATCATCAGCAAATTGAAGATGAGGCACAATTGTTGCGTCGTTATTGCCCACCTTATAACTGATGAAAAGATTATTAGCTGACAAAGATTGCATGAACACATGGAATCCCTTGGCGGCGAGCAAAAACAAGAAAGGGAAGAGAGGGTCACCCTGTCTCAGACCCCTCCTCAAAGAGAACTCATCAGTCAGAGAACCATTAGCTTTTTAAGTTGTTTGCAAGAATAGTTTTTGACATAATAATTATATGGGTATTGCTAACAACCGTCTAAGGGCACTTGTTAAGGATTAAAAAAATATAAACATTGATATCTTCTATGTAAAAAAAAAATTACTTTTTGATGTTTCAATATATTGAATACATAAATTCCAAAATAAAAATTTTCATTTTAAAGTTTTTTATCGAATACCCAAAAGTCAATTTTTTTTTTTTTAAAGAAAGAAAGTCACTTGTTAATACTTTCCTAATTATATTGACGAAGATGACAGAATTGTTGATTGCATCTTGTCACATGGAATTTAATTAACAAATTTTTAGAACCGATTCTCCGCTGAAGGATAATTTGGTGGCCTTCAACTTGAGACACCTTTTTTCACAGCACTATGCAATCATGTCGTCTATGTTATTATTATTTTTTTGTTTGCAATACCATATTGAAAATCTTTCAATGTGACCCGATTAATGAATAATACTAGTTTATTAATATAAGAAGAAGAAAAATTTATCAAAAATTTATCAAGTTGGGTTTCTCATGTTTCACCAAGATCAACATAAGCTTCAAGACACAAAGATTGTTTTGTTTTTTTTAAGAAGTAAAAAAAAGATATAGATTAAAACACCCCAATCAAACACAAGGTGTGTTTAAGAGGGGAAAAAAAAATACAATGTTTCCAACAAAATAAAAACATCACAAATGGTCATCACATGTTAAAAAAGGGTTAGACCACCATATATTTTTAACAAAACATAATTTTATTTATATTTTTGACGCTTAAAAATTAATTTTTAATATAAGTTTTATTGAAATTTTTTATTTTAATTTCTTTAAAAGGTTCTTTTAATATTTAAAAAAAATTAATTTAAAAATATGAAATCATATATAAATTAGAGATCAAAAATAGTGATTGAGTCATTTGTTACGCTTTTAGGTTGTAACATAATTTTTTATTTTCGTTCGGCTATTATGTATTAACTTGACTTTGTTATTGTAACATTTAACATTTTAATTTCATTTTGGTACACCTTATAATAGAGGAGCTTTTGATGGTTTTTAATATACTCGTTTAGCTTTAAAAAAAAATGGTGATTGAATTTTTTGAAGGATTAAAATTAAAGATACATTTTTTAATTTTAAAGATATTTAAAACAAAAAATTGATAAACCCATAAGAATAAAAAAACATATTTAATTTTAAAATAAAATTATTCTCAAACAAAATAAAACCTTATTTTATGTCAGTTTGTTCTGTTTGCCAAGCTGTTCACGAATCTTCAAAGTCCAAATAAAGTTTCCCACCTCTCTATAATTTCTTCTCTTTGTCAAAATTTTCATCATTCGCTCGCTGCATTCTTCCTCTTTAATCAGGTTCTTCTCTTTTTCCTCTTCTCAATTTTCTCTACTTTTCTCTTTAATTCGTTAATTTAATTAATTGTTAATTATGTTTCTGTTTTCAATTTTCTAGGGTTTTTCATCGACTCTCATCTCGCTTCGTTGTTGAACAATCAATCATCAATCATGACTCATATCCTTTTAATTTTCGTTTAATTCTTCATAATTCTCGTTAATTTAGGTTTAATTTGTCTTTTAGTATTTCAATTTTATGAACTTTGCTTGATTTCAACGCTTTCAATTTATTGAAAAAAATAATATTTTTTGTCCTTTTTTCTTTGCAACAATAAAAAAAAGTGTTTTTTTTTTCGGGTTTTTGATTTGAATCTGTTATGGGTATTGTTTGGATTTAACTTTCAAGCTAACGCGGTAACCAGAGAGAGAAAGATCGTGAAAGGGCTGCAGCTAGAGTGGGTGGTTCTAAAGGAAAGCCTGGAAAGAATGATGGGTTGACCCCTGAACAACGCAGAGAAAGGTTGTGTTAATCTATTTTTGTCAAGTACATTTTCTAAAACACCGACACTTCTTATCAAATCGAATGCACGACACCGATATGACATCAACACATTTAATTAGATTGAATTTAGTCACTTTCTGACGTTATTATGGTGTCGATGTCTGGTGTCTTGACTTTATTAATTTTTTTTAGATATCTTAGTTAAATGTTTTAATTGTATTAACTTTGTTTTTTCCTTGTTGTGTAGGGATGCAAAGGCACTGCAGGAGAAAACAGCTAAGAAAGCAGGTCAGGATGCAGGAGGGAATAATGCAGGTGGAAGCAAAAAATAGGCAATGATTTGATTATTATTGTTATTGATATGGAGCTTGATAAGGTGTTGTTGGCTTAGACTTTTGTGGAAAATTGAAAATATCTGTATTTCATATTCTAGTCGTCTTCTTTACCAAGTTTAGAATCATGTGTTTATTATTGTCATGTGGGGTAACTCAACAAATAATTGGTGTTTCCTTGAATGGGATTGATGTTGGATGCTGAGCTAGTGACTTGTATTGTATCTTTGTTTGGAATACTGGCATTTTGGTGATGATGTTGATCATGTGTTCTCTGACATGCCATATTGTTTGATATACCTATCTGCTCTTTATGTTCACCCATTTTATATGTCAAGCATGCTTCATTGAGTCAGAAACATTAATTTCTAGATGTTTTGGGTCTGAAGGTTGCTTTGGGATTGGTGACAAAGATGGAATTTTTGTATTCTAAATATATTCTGATAATAATGGTTATGGGTTTAGAGACTCATATTTGTATTTATATTTATTTAGAGTTTAATGGAGATGCAATGTCGATGTAAAATCGTTTTACGCCGATATCTAATGAAAATTCGTCATATTGGCGGGTAATGATAGATTCTTATTGGTCATGCATGTCTTATTTTTTCTTAATTGTTTAGATATATTATTTGAGATAAACCAACAATTTGTGTTTGTTTGCATTCATGTTTGTTTTTTTGATCAGCAAACAAAATAATCATATTCAATATAGGAAGATATTTTAGTACAGATGGTACTAAATCCACACAATGAGATGAAGTACAAGTGGTACTAAACTCACACTATGATATGAAGCACAAGTACTCAAGTAGTACTCTCCCAGCCTAATCCCCAATACCTCCAAAGTAATACAGGTTCATGCATTCAAGTTTTTACCCTCTCCTGTCACCCAATAAATGTTGGCTTCATCATTTCCTTCCTCATTACTACTTGGGGAAAGCTAATTAAAGTCTTCCCATGCAGCCCACGAGGGCTCTTACTTTTATTGTTTAAAACTCTGGCTGCATGCCTTACCTTAATGCTAGGACACTCAACTTTCATATCTATAGGCTTCTTGCACTTGATTATATTATGATTTGATTTCCTTTTGATTCTTGTCCTAACCTGAATATGTGAACTTTTCTTTCTCTATAGTCTCTTCATTTATATTGAAATAAACAATTGTATGTTATCTTCGTTACTTTCTTCATCTAACTCATTGTCTTGAAAAGTGTCTTACTCTTCTGGCCCTTCGAGTAGATTCTCTTCTAAGCTTTTAAAACAATGGACTGGGTCTTTCTGTGTGTAATTTCATGGATCTTCGAGGATCCAAAGAGTTCATTTAGCAGCAACTCTGATTAAGTACTTGGCCTCTGGTATCTCTGGTATAGTTGTCACCTTTGGTGACCACTACATTGGTAGACTTCGCAGGATTTTTTTGACACGATCTTGAGTTTTATACTTATTCCATGTGACAGTAATTCTGTTGATTTTGAACTACCAACAACTTAACCATATTCATTTGACTTTGAACTACTTCAAATGTTACTACGTCTATAAGTCAGCTTTTGATTTTGATAATAAAGGGTTAAAGAGATAGATGTCCTGAATTCAAGTCACCGTATGAACCAAAAAGTTAAATTATTAAACTTTAGTTTTTTTTACCAAATATAAAACTAGGGAGACCCTAATATGAACCTCCTTTTTTAAGGACCACCTATGGTCCTTATCAAATGACCGGCAACATTGATTTTCTTTCTAATTTAAATTTTCATTTCATTGTACACTTTCTCTTCCCTGTAGCTAAAACAATCTTTCTCTTTTGACTCAATGATCTTTCTGTTAAAAATCAGATCAGGTTCAACAAATCTAAATTGAATTTCCAAGGTCGACTCCTCTAATTAGAGAAAACACCGATGAAGTCGTTAATTGTGTTCTGGTTAATGAACTCAGTTCTGGGTTTGGTAGAGTTGATTATCGTGAAAATGTTGATGGCGCGCATGAAGGAGTTATTGGTTGTGACACGGTGTCGCCGTTTGCGCTGATATTTCTCAAAAAATAAATTGAAGCACGTTGTTTCATTCAGAAGGCCTTGTTCAAGCACTACCATTTCAATGAAATCTTTATTCCAGATGGTTCTAGTTAGTCTTAAGCAGAATGAGGATTGTGAACTACTACCATTTTAGATGACGAAGTTGAATTGTTTAATTTGAAATTAAATTACTGTGTGAATGATGCAATTGATGTTGTTGTGGAAATAAAGAGAGATTCATTAATTGAATTGAATTGAATGATTCATTATCGTCCATTGCAAAGAGTAACCAATAAAAGAGAGATTGACATGGAAGAAGGAGGTGTACAGTGTAAAATGAAGAACAGAAATAGAAAAGTGATTTCTACCCACCATTGCCGGTAATCAAGTAAGGACCATGAGTGGACCATAAAAAAAGAGGTCCATATTAGGGGCTCCCATAAAACTATAGTTAAACAATATTAGTGCCGTAAATAGTACGGATTAAGATATAATCCAAATAGCGTATGTCAAATTGGATACGAATTCTACTGTCTGGGGAATACTATACGACATTGCATTAATTCTTTTTTAACTATGTATATCATATGAATTGAATTGATGTCTCTAAAAAAAATTACACTATAAGTGTGTATCAACCTCCAAAAAAGCACATATCAATTAAATTCATAAGGATTAAATTCTTATATTTTATATTGTCAATCAATTGCAATCATCAATTTATGAAAAATGTTTGACTATTTTATTTGTATCAAAAGAGGGCAAAATCCAAGAGAAGAAGAGATTAAAAATCAAAATGAACACTCTGAGACATCCAAACATCATAAATATCATTTAAAACGTTCTCTAGGAAGAGTTCAAGGTTAGATTGAAATTAGTTAACATATCGACTGCCAATTCATGTCGTTCAGATCACAAATGTGCTTGATCAAGGTAGAAACAATTTTGTTATCATTGTAGTTTTTTGTAACCATATCGACTAATACCTTCAACCACTTTCTACTTAAAGATAAGCAATTTCTTATCTTTGAGCAAAATTCATTATTACACCCTTCTTTTACGAGATTAATTTCTTAAAGTATAATTTTTTTTTGGCTGGAAAACGCCAAAATTTTATTAAAATGATAGGCACAAATGACGCCCTATATCAAAGTTTACAATTCCCGTCTTATGTCAATGCATTTCGTTTTCATCACCTAAATGTTACAACATTCCAAAAACAAAGACTTAAATATATACAGTTTCACTTTAGTCTGCACTTTCCTTTATTAGCCTTGGCAGCTACTTCTGTTATGTAGCAATTACACTTCAGCACAATGAAAAAAGTTCCTGGCTAGCTCCTTCATTTTAAACTTTTTATTAAAACCAGTCGAGATACCCGTGCTACAGCCAACGGGTTTTTTAGTGATACATTTATAAAAAAAACAACAGAAAAATATTGTTCTTGTTTTGGTATTGACGATATGAAAAAAAGATAATAAATAAAAATAATCATAGATTTTATTTACTAATATGTTTGAGTGTGAAAAATATTAATATGCGTCCCGTGAAAAAACATAATTAACGTATTATATAATAGTGTTATCGTAAAATACAAAATCATATTCTGCTATGACAACAACACTTGTTAGTTTCCTCTAAAAAAAAAAACTTGTTAGTAAAACCGAATTGAAAATTAGTAGAGAAAATGGAGTTGAAAATGAAGAGAGAAAATGAAAAATGAAGAAAGTTGGTAAAAAAAAGATAAGAGAGGAGAGTGAGATTGAGAGAGAAAAGTTTATTATAAAAAAATAAAGGTGAGAGAAAAGTTTATTATTAAATAAATAAAGATGAGAGAGAAAAGTTTATTATTATAAATAAAGAAAGATGAAAGAGAAAAATTTATTATTAAATAAAGAAAGGTGAGAAAGTGGGTTTTAGTAAAGTGGGTTTTGATAGCGGATTTGACAAAAATAACCCTAAGGTTGTAAAGGAAAAAGTTTAGAAGAAAATTAGGTACGGCTAGTTAAGTAATTTTGGTAGTATTTTGTTTTTATATATTGTAATTATTATTATTATTGAATAAAGAAAGGTGAGAAAGTGGGTTTTAGTAAAGTGGGTTTTGATAGCGGATTTGACAAAAATAACCTTAAGGTTGTAAAGGAAAAAGTTTAGAAGAAAATTAGGTACGGTTAGTTAAGTAATTTTGGTAGTATTTTGTTTTTATATATTGTAAGTGATATTTGAGGATTCATGATAGATTTGATACATGGTATGATTTTATAAGTTAGAAATGTGGGAGTCAACAAAAAGTTAGAAATGATAGTAAAGTTTGATAAAATTAGAAGAATTTTGTTAAAAGCTAAGTTAGAGTTTGAAGAAAATTTTATTTATTTTTATTATGAGATTTGGTATATGTTTGGAGTTTATACTAGAGATTATAACAGTTTAATTGAATTAATTTCTGAAAAATTTGAATAGAGTTTAAATAAAAATAAAATTATGGAGGAACTTAACTATAATAATTTTATAAAGTTAGTAAAAATTTGAGAACCAAATTAACTCAATAAAGTTAGAGAAATGATATTTGTACAACCACTTTGTGACAATCTTTTGACAACTTTCTCTCTTATACTCACATTATCCTCTAATTCTCTCCATTGTTTTTAACCAATGAAAAAAGAGAAAAAAGAAGTTGTCATCAAAAGTTGTCTCAAATGGTTGTTCAAATATCACTGCTCATAAAGTTACTAGTATTAACAAATAATAAAAGATGAAATGATAAAGTCTAATATTAATTTAGTTTTAATTAATTTTATCAATATGACATGTGGAATTGAACGTCGAGACATTAGTACCAACCAACTTTTATATGATTGGTGGTAAGGAAGGTTTAGTGAGTGCGATGCAATATCATCCACCTATCTTTATATTCAAGCTTATGTTCTCTATCTCTTTTCTATATTACATTTGTCATTATCTTAAACCAGTTTCTCCTTTTTTCATTCTTATTATTTGAGCAAGCACACCTTAGATCTAAGCTCTGTCCCTAAGCCATGGAGCAGAAGGTTAGTAACAATATTCACTTTGATATATTTCTGAATCATCAATGAAAAAATATATAATGTCTTTTCCATTCCTCTTAAGTAAGCCAATTAGTTATAGTATAATAACCATTAAATTTTGATTAAGCAACTTTCTTTTCTTGAACTTATGCAGGTTGCTATAATGAGGCTCAAGGTTGACCTTCAATGTAGAAAATGCTGTAAGAAAGTCAAGAAGATCCTTTGCAAATACCCTCGTGAGTCTTTCAATAATAATTCTTTTCCTCTCATATTTTATTATTTTTCCTCATACATATTTTGGTATGGTGGTGTTAATATATTATTAGGCTAAAGTTCCCATTAAATATAGATTTTGTATTGAAAATTGACAAAATTATATCATCAAGTATTTTTTTTTTCCTTTGCAATTTCACCTAATTTTAGTTTCTTGATTTTTTTTTATAAACCTTCTTAATTTGTTTATTTTTTACAATACCTTGTTAATTTGTTAGTATTGCGTTGTTTTTGTTGTTGCAATTTTCATGAAAGAAAGAAATTCGAGATCAAATATACGATGAGAAAAATGGTATAGTGACCATAAGAGTGGTGTGCTGCAGCCCAGAGAAGGTAAGAGACAATATTTGTTGTCAAGGGGGTGGTACCATCAAGAGCATAGAAATAGTTGAACCACCAAAACCTAAGCCAGCACCTGAGAAGCCTAAGGAACAAGAAAAAAAGCCCGTGGCCGAGGCAAAGCCGATTGCACAACCTGGCCCGCCTAAACAAAATCCAGCTCCGGCACCAGCTCCGACTCCACTTCCTTCTGCGGCTGCACCAGCTGTGATGTTTCCTCAGACAACGCCAATGTCCATTCTTGCATATCCTTCGCCGGTTGTTCCTTATGGGCATGTTTATGGTGCTGGACAAGGTGGCCCCCCACAGTTTTATGGGAGGCCCGTATATGATAGTTATGGATGGAGTGGCCCTTGCTATGTGGGTCATCACCATGATTGCTTGCGCGAAGAAGAGGCGTCGACATGTACCATAAGTTGAAGGGTACTTGTGGAGGATAATGGTTATAAAGGTGAAGAGATTTTATATAATAATAACTTTCTTTCATAAATAAAAAGTGTAATATATGAGGTGTGTTTCAAAATTCACCAAACTCAAGGAAGCATCAAAGTTTAGAGAGTGTTTATAGATTATTCATCAGCATGGTTTTTATATTAAAATTTTATATCTTGAACTAAATGTTGTGTAAATGAGATAAATAAAGTTTCTTCGATAAGTTTTATTTTTTGCTTTACAAGTCTTTTTAGCATTTCCTAAAAAAAAAAAGTCTTTTAAGCATTGTTTGGTTCAATGCTAAAGGGAAGAAAAAAAAAGGTATGGAAATTGGAAGGAAAATAAAGATATTTTATTATTCGGCAATGAGGAGATTGGTTGAAGATATATAGTAAAAGAAGAATTACGAGTTCCTCGATTTGGAGCAATTAAATATATCACATTTCGTCCCCGTGAGTATAGCTCAGTTGATAGGGACATGCATTATTATATACAGTGGTCGGGGTTTGAACCCAGACACCCCACTTATTCACCTTAAAAAAAGTGAATTCTATCAACTGTCCACTAAGCTACATGACAAAAAAAAATTACATTTCCTTTTGTTATAACTCCAAATGTCAATGGTAATTAACTTTAAATATTTTATTATTAATTTTTCCTTTCTTTAATATTAATTAGCTTGTTATTTTTCCTCTTTTTTTATTTTTGATGAAATTCAATATTTATATTTTATCCTAATTTTATTCATAGTTTATAGTATGTTTTTAACAACATTGTATTTAAAAGAATATATATATATAAAAAAAATGCTTATTAGAAGTCTAATTGTTAAAATGGCCTAAAAAAGTTTAACATACGAAGAAAGTGTAGATTTTAATACAAGTGGGGAGGAGAATGTAATTCACTTCTATCAAAGGAGGTGTGTGTAATTTTGTTTAATAAATTTTTCATAAGAGAGGCGGTGTATATTTTGACATAAGAGAAGATGATGGTGTAATTTAAACATCTTTTAAGTAAAAAAAGTGTAATTTGTGTATCAATAAAGGAAAGGAAGATAGAGCTATGAAGCCCGGATACGAGATACGATACGGATACGATACTGCACCGATACGGAAAAATTTCAAAAATCAAGATACGATACGGCTGAGATACGTTAATGAAAAAAAATTATATAATTAAATGTACAATATAATTATAACCATTTTTTTTAATATGCAAATATATTAACAAACAAAAGAAACCAGTCATAGGCCCGTAAAATATCAACATAAATATAAATAATATTGATGATTAAGAGAGTGATGATTAGTCAATTACATACACAATAAATCCCAAAAAGAGCTTTGTACCAAAAAAAAAAAATCCCAAAAAGAGCATCATCAGCGCTATACTATATCCAAAAAGAACATTGTTAGTGTTATACTATATCGATCCAAAAAAGAAGCACTATATCCAAAAAAGAACACATTAGTACTCAAGAGTTAAGTTATTTTAGTTAACATTAATTGAGAAATATCGGTGCAGGATAATTATTGGATACTCTCCTGATACGTATCGGGAAGTATCAGATAATTATTTTTTAAAAAATAAAATATAATTTTCGGATACTCTCCTGATATGTATCGGAAAGTATCAGACATGTATCTGTACAAGATACGCAGGGGATATGGTACGTCATCTATTTTAAAGTATCGGGGCTTCAGAGAGATAAGAGAAGATGCAGAACAGAGGGGGAGAAAGATAGAAAATAGACGAGAATGTTATTGTGTATCTCTCTTATATCTTTCTCTTTTTACTGTATATCGCCTCTCTTAAAGGGAGGGAGAGAGAGATACATATAGACCATTCTCCCCTTTCATATCTTTTTTTCAATACAATGACTTTAAACAAAAACCTTTAGTCCATTAAAAATAGTTGTTCAGATAATAGTAGTTGTTCAGATAGATTGCCTAATCACGACTTTCAGATAATTCAATAGTGTGGTGTCATGGGACTTCATTTCAAAATTCATTTCTAATGACTTTTCTAAATAAAAACCTTGTTTGTGTTTTTTATTTATTTAAGGGGAAAAAAACCTTGTTGGTCCATTAAAAATAATATAAATTCTCAATATTTAACTATATTGTTTCTAAAAAAAAATATTGTTGGTTAAATGTAAATAGGGATAAGACTGGTTTTGATATCCGGATGTATAACAAGTACCCACAATAATCCCTCATTATAATAAAATTTTAAAATAGTATCTGATTGTGTACTATGTTGGTCAAAATAGTCTCGTATGTTAAAATGATTCGTTAACATTATCATATTAGTACTTTAATATACTCATTTATTATAATATTAGTCTCTAATTGTGCACTATGTTTGTCAAAATAGTCTCAAATGTTAAAATGATTCGTTAATATTGTCATATTAATCCTTCAATATACTCACTTATAATAGCAGTCTCTTAAGTATTAACTTACATTCATATCAATCTCTATACAAGACGAGTTAATGTTGACATTAAAGGACTATTTTAACATCAAAGACTAATTTGACTAACGTAGTATAAAATCAAGGACTATTTTTGAAATTTCAATACATTTAATGACGTTACTCGTTACACATTATGGGATCCAATCGACTATTACCCAATGTAAATATCTTTAAAGGCTTTTCTATCATGAACAAATTTGCACATGCTAAGAAGTTAAAAAAGGTAAGTTTGCATTGAAACTTATGCATTTAATATTAAATATGTATCTTTTTAATAAATAATTTCTTTCAGTAAATAATTGTTGTTTTTCAATAAAAAGTTTCCACATTTAATTGCTTTAACATGTGAAATATTAAAGCTCTTTGAAACCATGTGAAATTACACATGTTACTTAACGCTCTTTGAACCCAAAAAACTTTCTGATTGGACCCGGACGCAATGCCCCCACCTTAATTTTCTTTTCTAACAATATTTATTTTAAGGGTTAAATATGTTTTTTTGTCCCTAAAAATATACCAACTTTTATTTTTAGTCCCTTTAGAATTTTCCTTCGTCTTTTGGTCCTTGTAAAATTTTCAATCACCCTTTTTGGTCCTTATTTTTAAGCCAACTCATTTGCAACCTTTGTATTTTTTAATGATTTTGTGTAGAATATTGTACAAATATCCTTAAAAAAAATTAGAATTAAATATGTTTATAAAAATCAAAAACATGTTTAAAACAATATATTGAGTAGTGTTAGTCCACTTAAACACGGAAAACACTTGGGTGACATCGGAGTGTCAATGTCACCCAAGTGCTATCCCTTAAACACCAACTCGTCACCTTATACGAAACCCTTTTGAATTCTGCTCTTCCCCCTGCACTTTTCGCTCGCACCCAAATGAAATACCCAAACTACCCCTGCGTTAGTTAACTAACGCATGTGTAAAAATGTGTGCATGTTAAGTCACGCATATTGACTTAACTCACTTTTTTTAATTTATTTACTATATTCAAATTATTTTATTTACTTTATTCTAATTTATTTTTTCACTTTATTCCAATTTATTTATTTTCTAAATTATTTGTTCACTTTATTCTAATTTATTTACTTTATTAAAATTAATTTATTTACGTATTTACTTTATTCTATTTATTTATGAACTTAAAATAAATATTGATTCAAATTTATTCATTAAATAAATACAAATATAAATAAAAGGAAATGAACTAAATTAATATTTATTCATTAAATACAAAATTAGAAAATAAAAGCAAATATAAATAAAAAGGAATGAACAAAATTGAGGCATATAACTAGGGATGACAATTGGACCCAGCTCCGATGGACACCTGCAAAAAATACCCGCTACGGGTAGGATAAAACCCCGCTTTCTTGGGCACGGGTATGAGTATGGGTAATTATCCGCAAATTTGAATGGGTATGGGCACGGGGATGGGCACTGTACTACCCAGCCCCGCAACCCGCATATATGTGTTTATATAATATGATAAAATATTTATTTAATTTTGGTGTACAATTAATTAATTTATTTAACTACTTAAGTCTAACCCTAGACCTAAAATAACTTAATACAACTTAATAAAATTTTTAGTAACAATTTATTATGATTTTAACATGCAAGTGCAACTTTTTAACGTATAACTCATGTAAGGTATCTATTTTTTCTTTCTTTCTAGGGATATTTTAGATGTTTTTTTATTTGACTAAATACTACGATTCATACTATTTTATGAGTTGATTTGAAATTTTTTGGATCATGGTTTTATTAAAATTGTGTTGTTTTTTATTGTCTTTTCATGGTTAAAGTGCGGGTAATGGGTGCGGATATGGGCACTTAAGTGCCCATAGGGTATGGGGAAGGGCACTAAAGTTGTTGCCCACGAGGGTACGGGCACGGGTATTTTTTACAAACGTGGGTATGGGGATGGGTACTATAGTACCCTGTCCATTGGGTACCCATTGTCATCCCCACATATAACAACATCTCATTTTATTAATAGAATTCATACAATACAATAATTGATTCAATAATTTATTCGAATTCACTAAATCTCCTTATTTTCTTGTTACCCTCTTGGGGTAAAAAGTGACCAATCTTCTTGGGGTAAAATAGTGAGCAACTTTCTTGGGGAAAATACATCATCAACCCTTGGGCTAAATTTAAATCTGGTTCTTTTTATACCCCAAGGAGATTCTTTTTACCCACGGTAAAAAGTTTCTGGGGTAAAAAAAAGCAAATTTAATCTTATCCCAATGGTTGATCACTTCCCCAAGTCGGCTACTCATTATTTTACCCCAAAGAAGTTTGATCAGTTTTGCCCCCAAAGAGACTATTGAAAAAAAGAAGAAGAAGAGAAATAGAGGGAGAGAGTGAGGAGGGAGAGAAAGTGATATGGTGTGAGGAAATAGTGAAGTATGGAGGGGTATTTATAGGTGAGAATGGTAGTATAGGTTATAAATACCATTAATGTGGTCAAAAAAGGTGTAAAATTGGTAAAAAAAAGTGTAGATTGAATGGTGAAAAACTGACCAAAGACCAAAAAACGTTTATTCATCAGTTCTGACTACCAGGCAACGTGCGTGAGTTAACTCGCGCACATGCCAGTGGTGCGTGACTTAAGTCACACATAACTTATAAGGTGCGTGAGTTAAGTCATGCAGTGTGACTTAACTCATGCAAGGATATAATTGTCTTTTCAGCTGGGTGCGAGCGAAAAGTGCAAGGGGAAGAGTAGAATTCAACCCTTTTCCCCCACTCTATCTTTTTTCAAACCCTTCTCCACTCTCAGCACCAACATAACCCTAAATTCATATTCCACTCTCAACCCACAGTACCTACAATGATTTCACCCCATCCAAAGGTATCTAAATAGCGAATCGTTCTTCTCAATTCTAAACGACAATACCTACAATGATTTCACCCCATCCAGAGGGTTCTAAATAGCGAATCGTTCTTCTCAATTCTAAACACAGTTCGATTTTGTTTAGAACTCTGCTTTTGGATTAGGATTAAGGTTAGGGTTTTGAGTTTTTGAAATGTCATGCTCAATTCCAACTGAAGATAGGATTAGTGCTCTACCAAATCCAATTATATGTCACATCCTATCTTTTCTTCCGACCAAAACTGCTGGAACCCATTATGGCTATTAGTTCTCGTTCTTCACTTCGACGACGAAACCTTTCAAAACTTCGCATCCTTTCGCCATTTTGTGTCTTTAGTCTTTCTTCTACGAGACATTACTTTACCCCTCCAATCATTCCACCTCAAATGTTCAAACACTTCCGGCATCCAGCCACAAGATATTAATGGATTTGTTCACGCCGCTGCACAACGTGGAATCGAGAGCCTCAATCTTGAAATGTCTTGCATGGTAACATTACCTCGAAGCATTTTACATTGTAAGACCCTTGTTGTTCATCGTTTGAAAGGGCTTAGAGTGAATGATATTTCTCATGTGGTTGTGGAGTTCCCTCTGCTCAAAACTCTTCACATGTCTAATGTAACTATCGAACGTTTTAAATATCTCTTTGAGCTTCTATCAGGATGTCCCATTATTGAAGAATTGCAAGCAGACGATTTAAGTGTACAAAATGTGGAGTGGCTTTTTAGAAAGGAAAAGTCTGTTCTAGCGAAAAAGTTTCTAAGCTTACTACCAAATATGATCAGAGCTAGCATTACAAAATCACCTTCTTATTTGACTAATGTGGTCCCTATCCTTTGCGCAGAGGCTCAGGTTCTGCGTGCAGAATTTGTAAGAATAATATTATGGTTATGAATTTTAATTAACTAACTTTATTTACTGTTGTGATTTGGAGATTTTTCACTCTAGGTTCTAGGGTTTGACTAACTTTTGTAAATTCCAACAGAATATGAGTATCGGAAATATTGATCTGTTTCTCAATCTAACCTACATGGAGCTTATCATTAAGCATAACCATGGTGATAAGTGGAAGTGGTTGCTAGGAATGCTGAAACACTGTCCCAAACTTCAACATTTTACCGTTCATTCGGTTCGGTTCGGTTCGGTTCATGTCTAGGATTTTATTTTCTTTTTATCTCACCACTTTTTGACCTATTTCATTTCATGAAAATAAAAAAATATGTGAATTGTTGACAGGATGTTGAGAATGGAGAAGAAGTTGTGGATAGTTGGGTGGATCCAGCAAATATTCCAGAATGCCTTTCAACACAACTCAAAACATGCTTGCTTAAAGGCTATAATTGCACAGATTGTGAGCTTCAATTTGCAAAATATATTAAGCAGAATTCAGAAGTATTGAACACCATGTCAATCAAGAGCGCCTCTTCCGTAGATACAAATGCCAAACACCAAATTTTGAAGGAACTAGCTTCGTGCACAAGGGCCTCATCAGCTTGTAAACTCTTATTTGATTGATGAAAGTTAGGTCATAGTTTCTATTGTTCTTATATGCCTACTTTTTATATTAGATTCTTCGTATGCAATGGTAAGATCTGATGGTTTCAAAGGCATGGCCTCTATTTCATTTTGACCTCTATAACATTTAAATTTTCAAATATATATTGACTTTCACGTAATTAATTGTTACTAGATCCTCTCAACTTTTCATTTATTTTTTTACTGATGGTTCTTTTTTACTTGGGTTATATCGATGTCTGTCATTTTTTGGTAGTCTTGTTGTGGACTTGTGGGAAAGAGTAATGGATATCAAAATTTACAACTACATAGAATGGTGTCGTAGAACGCCGACATACTAATAATTGAAAACAGACTACTATATCGATGTGTGTCATTTTTTGGTTCAAAAGTGAAAATGCGCTTGCACTTTACGACCTGGTAGAGGCTTAAGTAGCAACTCCTCGGAAAACTCTTCTTCTACTACTACTACTACTTTTCCCTAAGACGATAGAATCATCGAAATAAAGAGAAGAAGATAGAAAGCGATGGTCGCTGTTGAAGCAAGAGCTATCAATGCTAGCTTGCTAACTTTAAAACTTGTTGTGATTGACGTGTATGGACATACTACTACACTACAGCAGTTCCGCCATGGACGCTGTAGGTTTGATGGTTGCTCAATAGATGCCTCAAAGTTGTCCACCTTGTTGAAAAAAACAGTTACTACTGGTCGAATTTTACACAAAAAAGAGCCGATCGGAAAGTTACGACTCAATCAGAAGCTAAATTGTGGTGGCTATTGAGCAATTGTCTGTAGGTTTTGTCTGAGGGGTTTGAGTATTTTGGGCTTTATGTAGTCTCAGTTCAATTCTTTTGGGACCTGATCAATTTGGTTTGTGTTTGGGATTAAGGATTTGAGTAATCCCTAAAATTGAAAATCTTATTAATTTTTTGGTAGCCTTGTTGTGGACTTGTGGGAAGGAATAATGGATATCAAAATTTGCAACTACATTGACTAGTGTCGTAGAACGCCAACTTGCTTTTATTTGAAAACAGAGTGTGATATTAGTTTTTGCTCCACTCGTAAGTGTCATTCTCATTGTGGTATAGCTTGTAGAATTTCATCACTAATTGTTCGACATCCACTTGCTTGACTAAATGGTACAACAGTTGGGACTGATTTCTTTTCCATTAATTGAATATCAGGTAACAATAAAACCATTTAGGTTGCTAAGCTCTTTTATTAACACTATTCGGGAAAAGCAAATTGAGATGAAGAGACATGAATTAATCTTTGCTAAGATGTTTTACTCTTACGACTATTTTGAAATATCAATACATTGAAGGACTATTATGATTACTCGTTACATATTCAGGGATCTAAATGACTATTACCCAATGTAAATATCTTTGAAAGGAGGTCAATATAAATAAATTGGTTAACGCTCTTTGAACCCAAAAATTTTCTCTGCTTGATTTCTTTTTCTTCAAAAAATTTAATAATATTTTTTTGCTGGTAAGAACAATATATTTGGTTAGCTTAATTCGAGTCGGTCCTAGTTTATTAGTGAGAGAAACTCAACCTTCTTGTTAAGTTCTCTTTCACTCATCGTACATCCTTTCCCTCTTTCTTTCAATCTAACTAAGTGATTTCCACATATATCAATTTTTTCTTTTGTATTTTTCGTAATTTCGTCGTCTGAGTGCAACGTTGTGTTGTTCGTCATCTTGTGCGACGTTGTTTGATTTCACGACTTGTTGTGGTGTTCGTTTGGTTTCTATTGAAAGATCAACTTCAGTCAATTACATTTTCAATCGATAATTTGATTGTCAACGTTGCAGAATTGGAATCATGGGTACTATGGTGATTTAGATTTTATTATATTATTTGTAGACATTTTGTCGTTGTATGCTACTATTATTTTAGATGTTGTGAGTTTGTCACATATTCATCTTTTACGTTTTTTAACAATGTTGATCATATTATTGTATCTGATGTATTGTATCAATTTAAATTAATGAATATCGTTTTTCTTTAAAAATAAAGATTTGGTTAGCTTAAACACCAACCCCTCACGTTATAAGAAACCGTTTTCCCCACTCAGTCTTCTTTTCAAACCCTTAGTCTCCACTCTCTAACACCAGCAAAACCTAAATTCTCCACTCTCTAACACCAACAAAACCATAATTTCATATTCCACTCTCAACACACAGTACCTACAGTGATTTCACCCCATCCAGAGGGTCATTCCAAAGGGTTCTAAGTAGCGAATCATTCTTCTTAATTTCTAAACACAGTTTGATTTTGTTTAGAACTCTGCTTTTGAATTAGGGTTTTGAGTTCAAAATGTCACGATCAATTTCAACTGAAGATAGGATTAGTTCCTTACCAGATCCAATTATAAGTCACATTCTTTCATTTCTTCCAACCAAAATCGCTGCAACCACAAGCATTCTATCAAAGAGATGGAACCCATTATGGCTATCACTTCTCGTTCTTCACTTCGACGACGAAACCTTTCAAAACTTCGAATCCTTTATCCATTTTGTGTCCTCTGTCTTTCTCTTACGAGACATTACTTTACCCCTCCAATCATTCCAACTTAAATGTTCAAACACTTCTGCCATCCAGCCACAAGATATCAATCGATTTGTTCACGCTGTTGCACAACGTGGAATCGAAAACCTCAATCTTGAAATGCCTGGCATGGTAGCATTACCTCGTAGCATTTTACGTTGCAAGACCCTTGTTGTTCTTCATTTGAAAGGGCTTAAAGTGAATGACATTTCCCTTGTGGTTGTGGATTTCCCTCTGCTCACAACTCTCCATTTGTCTAGTGTACTTTTCGAACGTTTTGAATATCTCTTGGAGCTTCTATCAGGATGTCCCATTATTGAAGAATTGCAAGTAGAAGATTTAAGTGTACACAATTTCGAGTGGATTTTTATACATGAAAAGTCTGTTGTAGTGGAAAAGTTTCTAAGCTTACTACCAAATTTGATCAGAGCTAGCATTACAAAATCACCTTCTGATTTGACGAAGCTGGCCTCTATGCTTTGCTCAGAGGCTCAGGTTCTGCGTGCAGAATTTGTAAGAATAATATCATGGTTATGATTTTTAATTAACTTCATTTACTGTTGTGATTTGGAGATTTTTTTCTCTCTTCCTCTATGGTTTTAGGGTTTGACTAACTTTTTGTAAATTGCAACAGCATATAAGTCTGGGAAATCATACTCTGTTTCACAACCTAACCTACATAGAGCTTATTGTTAAGCATAATCATCATGATAAGTGGAAGTGGTTGCTAGGAATGCTGAAACACTGTCCCAAACTGCAACATTTTACCATTCATGAGGTTATGTCTAGAATTTTCTTTTCTTTTTACCTCACCACTTTTTGACCTATTTTTATTAAAAAAAATATGTGAATTGCTGGCAGGATGTTGAGAATGGACAGGAAGTTATGGATAATTGGGTTGATACAACAATTATTCCAGGATGCCTTTCAACACAACTCAAAACATGCCTGCTTACAGGCTATGAATGCACAGATTGTGAGCTTCAATTTGCAAAATATATTATGCAGAATGCGAAAGTATTGAGGACCATGTCAATCAAGAGCGCCTCTTCCGTAGATACAAATGCCAAGTACCAAATTTTGATGAAACTAGCTTCGTGGACAAGGGCCTCATCAACATGTAAACTCTTGTTTGATTGATGAAAGTTAGGTCATAGTTTGCAATAGTTCTTATATGTCTACTTTTTACATTAGATTCTTCGTATGCAATGGTAACAACTGATGGTTTCAAAGGCATGGCCTCTGTTTCAATTTGACCTCTATGTCATTTAAATTTTCAAATATGTATCGACTTTCACGTAACTAATTGATGCTAGATCCTCTCAACTTTTTCTTTTCTTACTGATGATTGTTTTTTTACTTGGGTTATATCGATGTCTGTCATTATGTGGTGGTCTTGTTGTGGACTTGTGGGAAGAAGTAATGGATATCAAAATTTCCAACTACATAGACTGGTGTAGTAGAATGCCAACGTGCTTTTAATTGAAAACAGATATGTGATATTAGTGTGTGCTCCACTTGAAAGTCTGACAAACAAGTATAATATCATTAATTGTTTCTAAATCATGACATCCACTTGCTTGACTAAATGGAATCAAAGCCTACAACAATTGGGACTGGTTTCTTTTCCACTAATTTGAATATCTGGTAACAATGAAAACCATTTAGGATGCTAAGCTCTTCTAATAACACGATTAAGGAAAAGCAAATTGAGTTGAAGAGAAATGAACTAATTTTTACTAAGATATTTTACTCTTATGATATATAACCTTCATTTATTGAATTTTTGTTTGATAAATTATAGGTGTAATTCAGCTTAGTGATTGAATGCTGGTTTGGTATTTTTTCTGTGTTTGTTATTCTGCTAATTATGCATTCCGTTTTGTTTACATACCAATTCATTGCATACTAGTTTGCATTTGGTTTGCACTTGGGTATTGCTAGTATTTATAGCTTGTGTGCTAATAATAGTGCTTATAGTAGCAAGAGAAGACACATACATATAAGACATTGTTACTCAACTGAAATTGGTATTATCTGGCTTGAGTATGTGAAAAGTGAGAGAAATCTTACTGATCCTTTAACAAAAGGATTGTCTTTGAGATGTCGAGGTCCGTGAGTGGAGGAAAGTATGGTGGATACCTGATTAGTGGTCAATCAAAGCCATATGAGTACTTGTATGCACTTCATTTTCCATCTCTATGAAGTTTGGTAGTGTTTAATCAAAGGAGTTATTGAGCTATTTCATTGCAACACAAATGATCAAGTAACTGACATCATCACATGGCCTTCAAAGTAGAGTGAACGTATGTAAAACAATAGATTAAACTGATTGCAAAATTGAAATTCAGTTTAAGGGATGATCTCCTTTTCAAAGTTTTAATTGGGCCTCCCCTTGTGTCGATAGGCATGGCCTTAGTTTTGGAGACTAGTTTTGTTATATGAAAGACAATTACTCCTAGGATTAGGCATGTCCTGGCGTTGGATACCTGTCGTGTCCGACATCGACACATATAATTACATTGAATTATGTCATTTTCTCAAATTATTGATTATTGGTGTTGACATATCTGTATAGTGTCTAGTGTCTTTGTCTGAGTTTGTGCTTCATATGTTTTGTTTGTGGCTTTGTTTTGGAGATTAGTTGGTTGTGTCATGTGTGTATAGTTATAGAAAGAGAATCAATAGAATCCAGTTCGGTCTTTGTATAGCTTTCCCTTTTCTAAGGCTAAACTGGTGTGTTTTTGTGATTATCAGTTTGCTTTGTGATGGGTGTTCTGCTTTTACTATTTTTCAGGAAATCCGGGTGATAGTAATAATCCTATTTTTACCTGCTTTCGGTTGGTTTATGTTCTCTTAATACAAGATTGGCCTTGGTCGTTCTCAAGGATCTTGTAATCTCGTGGGCATAGCTAATGCAGTTATGCCTGTTTATTTTGTTTGAATATATCATTTTGCTTTTGCCAAAAATAAAATTAAAGTAAAATTTCATATTTTCCGGGTGATAGGTCATACGTGTAAGCGTGAATTTTGAGGATTAGTCTTTGTAATTGTGAAAAAAAAAGGTGCATATGTGTGTGTTCAAGCTTCCTCCACCTCAGATATTCAACGATGAGAAAGAATTTGTATTGCATGACGTAGAGTTGGCAATGCAATGGCCCACCATTCTCTTTTAATATGATACATTTTCCACCATGTGACCAGTCATTCTAATCTGTCTTGGTTTTGCAGTAGAGTTCATTATGTTTCACTATACTTTTGAAGTTGGAATTTTTCTTACTCAAACTTTTGGAGCTGACCGAACAAACTGTTATTTGAAATATTTATATTTTCAATCAGTTTTAAAGTAGAAAATAGTTTACTGCATTATTAAAAGGAATAAATTTTACCCAAGAGCACTTATGACACAATGTCTTAACTTAACTAAGGTCCTATTTCGAATCCAATCCTGGGGCATGCAACAACGTTAAATCTTTTAAGGAAAATTGTTGCCCATTCATGTCCTATAAAAAAGATTAGTATCTGCATAAATAATGCTTTATACAATTATTATTATTTGCTTGATTTGTAAAAAAAAGGGGTATTATATAGGTAGTTTGTCAACCAGAAAAAGGTATTCTTTGCTTGAGAAAATACATTCTAACTCTTGAGGTAGCTAATATATTGATGTATGTAGAAGAAAATTCAATTTATTTTGACTAGTTCTAATAGAGACTACAATTACATAAACTACTTAGTGGGATACTTAACAACGCATTCATCCTGAATGGAAAACAATTGCTTCATTGTCAATCCATTTGTTACATAGAACCTAGTAATGTATAAGTTTCAGTTATCCTTAGTCATAAGATAATACTATCTCCTTAAATCTAGAACTCTCGAGTTTTTTCCTTTCCTTTCCATAAGATCTATTTCATTTTTTTTTTTATACAATTTTTTTTCTTCAAATTTTCAACTGAAATAATTTTTTTTATTTTTGATGGAAATTCTTTCCTGTTTTTCATTTTAAATAAATAAATGAATTAATTATTTCTTTACCAATATACCTTTGATTATATTACATTTTTTTCTTCAAGCTATGATAAATACAGTTATATGTTAGAAACATAAGTCAATTTTCTATCATGAAAGTCAATTCGAAAGGACATAAATTCATGCAAAATATAAAGAAATACAACGAATAAGTGGTCCATCTCCATGATAATGAACCATACATAGCATGAAAATTTCAATACGCATCTGCAAAGTCACATAAAAACGTGTTGTTGACTATTAGCATGGCCAGGAAAAAGAGGTCACTTATGAAAAATTTAATTCATCATTTATCATAACTAGAAGCAATCATCTCAGTAATGGATTTCAACAATTACAAAAATATGTTCATGTTGTTCATTTTGACCTTGCTGTGTTTTAATATTCTTGATGTTAGTGTTGCCATAGACACCATTACATCAACTCAGTTTATCAAGGACCCTGAAACTCTAAGCTCCAAGAGTGGTAACTACACCTTAGGCTTTTTTAGTCCTGAAAATTCTACGAATCGTTATGTCGGAATTTGGTGGCAGCCTCAATTCACAATCCTATGGGTGCTTAACAGAGACCAACCTCTCAAAGATTCTTCTGGTGTTGTTAGAATATCTGATAATGGTAATGATCTCGTGGTATTGAATGGAAAGAAAGAGGTGATTTGGACATCCAACGCACCGAATGTTGCAACCAATTCAAGTTTGAAACTTTTAGATTCAGGGAACCTTGTACTGCTTGAAGGCAGAACAGGAAGAACTATATGGGAGAGTTTCCAGCATCCTTCAAATGTAATGTTGCCAAACATGAAACTTACTAGCAACAAAATAACAGGTGAGAAAGTAAAACAAACATCATGGAAAACACCTTATGATCCATCCATTGGAAGCTTCTCTTTAAGTGTTGAAAGACTTACTATACCTGAAGTGTTCATCTGGAACGAAAATCAACCGTATTGGCGAACTGGTCCGTGGAATGGTAAGATTTTTACAGGACTTCCATATATGACAACTCATTATCTCGGTGGTTTACATGTTGGAGATGATGGAGAAGGAAATGTTTCATTCTTTCAAATAACATCAGATACAGTTGGTCTACTAATCTATAATTTGAGTTCAGAAGGAAATTGTGAAGAGAAATGGTGGGATGAAAAGAAGAAAGAATGGAAAGTAACATGGAATAGTCATGAAATGGGATGTGATGTTTATGGTGTATGTGGACATTTTGCAAGTTGTAATTCAGAAAGCTCACCGATATGTAGCTGTTTGAAAGGGTTTGAGCCAAAGAACAAAGATGAATGGAATAGACAAAATTGGACTGAAGGGTGTGTTAGGAGGACACCTCTTCAACAGTGTGAAAGATACAGAAATCAAAACACAAGTGAAGACAGTAACACTGATGGTTTTTTGAAACTGTCGATGGTCAAAGTTCCCGATTTTGCAGACGGATCATCTCTCACACTGTCATCAGAAACATGCAGAAGTCAGTGTCTGGAGAATTGCTCCTGTGTTGCATACTCTTATGATGCTGACATTGGTTGTATGTCTTGGACTGGAAATCTAGTCGACATACAAAAATTCTCAAATGGAGGACTTGACTTGTATATTCGTGTAGCACACACAGAACTTGGTAAACATTGTATGCTAGTTGTTATTTGATCTATTAACTGAATTCACCTGTCAGGGTTTTTGACTGAAAAATTTCAACATTCCTTGGTTACAGATAAAGAGAGAAACATGACAGTCATCATCATTATTATAACCGTGCTAACAGGAACTGTCTTTGTTCTTGCTTGTGTGTATATCATGTGGAGAAGGAGAACTAACCATCATGGTAATATATCATCTTATTGGATTCAAATTATACTATAGAAGAGTTTTCTACATATTAGTAAAGTTAATTCAAATCATATACAATCTGAATTTTGATAAAATTAATTTCATTCCAGTAACTAGTTTCTGTTTGCTTTAATTGAAAACTTTCAAATCACCATCACTGTCAATTTCTTTGTTGTTTCGTGCTTCCTACTACTAATTCATGACTTTCAAATATATCAGCAAGCATTCGAAGTGACAACGCGATTGGAGAACTCTCCCAAGTTAAACTCCTAGAGCTATTGCTATTTAATTTTGGCAAGCTTGCAACTGCAACCAACAACTTTCACTCATCCAACAAACTTGGGCAGGGTGGTTTCGGACCAGTATACAAGGTATATTAAATGCGGTAAGTTTAATGATATTTAAGCTCATTATCAATATTAGTTATATCTTCATTTCTCTTTTAGGGGGCAATGCATGATGGTCAGGAAATAGCAGTTAAAAGACTTTCTAAAGCATCTGGACAAGGTCTAAAAGAATTCATGAATGAAGTAGTGGTCATTTCTAAGCTTCAACACCGCAATCTTGTAAAACTTCTTGGCTGTTGTGTTGATGGAGAGGAAAAGATGTTGATATATGAGTACATGCCAAATAAAAGTTTGGATGTGTTTCTCTTTGGTTGGTCTTTCACACTCCTTTACCTTTTCCCCCATACCCAATTCAAGCTTTGAGGTTAAACTTTATTCATCATATATGAAAATGGTTTGTGGCAATGAACAATTGCTAAACGGCTATGATGTCTTGGAACATACTAATTATTTTTTCAATGCGAGGAGTTCAATCTCGAGTTTTAGATGACACAATTTACCTTTGATTTATTAGATGCCTCGAAAAGTAAAATCCTTGATTGGAGGAAACGCTTTAGCATAATAGAAGGAATAGCTCGAGGATTGTTGTATCTGCACAGAGATTCCAGACTAAAAATTATACATAGAGATTTGAAGCCAAGTAATATCTTGCTAGATAATGAGCTTAATCCAAAAATATCAGACTTTGGTATGGCCAGAATCTTTGGAGGGAATGAAGATCAAGAAAATACAAGAAGAGTTGTTGGTACTTAGTAAGTGCACCAATACACCTTTTTCTTTGTTCAAAATTATGGTAGCATACTTGGATATTCAATTTCAATTGTCTAATTGCACTTCAATGCAGTGGTTATATGTCTCCGGAATATGCAATGCAAGGACTGTTTTCTGATAAATCTGATGTCTTTAGCTTTGGAGTTTTACTTCTTGAGATTATTAGTGGAAGAAGAAATTCAAGCTTTTATGATTGCGAGTCTCTGACCCTTTTAGGATTTGTAAGTCTCTTCAATTCTTATCTAACTCAATCTTGATTGTTCTGCAGCTTTCTCAGATGTTTGACATTTGTTATGTCAATTTAGGTATGGATACAATGGCAAGAAGGCAATATTCTACCACTGATAGATCCAGAAATATATGATCCTATCCATCATAAATATATTTTGAGGTCGATACATATAGGGCTTCTATGTGTACAGGAATTTTCCATAGACAGACCTACCATGGCGGCTGTAATTTCTATGCTGAACAGTGACATTGTAGATCTTCCTCCTCCAAAGAAACCTGCATTCATCCTGAAGCAGAATATGCTGAACTCGGTGTCGTCTGAAGAAAACAATGATGACTTGCAGTCTATCAACTTGGTCAGTATTTCAGACATCCATGGTAGATAGCAACTCAGAATACTATATTTGTACCAGGTGCTAAAGCGTGGGTATTTTGTATCCATTGAGCAAAGACAGGTTGTAATTGTATAGCGGTATCAGAAAACATATCTTGAGGGTGCCCTAAAGCACTCATGGTATCATTATGAATATACAAACCAAAACTGTGAAAGCCTAAAAATATACACACCCGGTTGAGATGTGATATGATTGCATCGCGATGTCTAAGAATACGATCTAATAGATCGTTGTATCGAGTCGTTGGATCGTAGTCTCTTACCATAAAAATGGCTGCATGTGCAGCAGCACCAACTATGAGAAATCCCCCAATCCACATGTGATGTGTGAACAATGACAGTTGTGTCCCATAGTCCGTAGCTAGGTATGGATAAGGAGGCATAGCATACATATGGTGAGCTACAATAATGGTCAAAGAGCCTCTTAGAGGCAATGAGCCAATGAAGGTTTTGATTATCTAGGAAATTTTTGGAAGGACTACTTACTGGTTTTAAGTGTTGAAAGTTTTGCAATTAAGATGATTGGTGAGGTCAGAAAACTCAAAAGCTATATTATCTACTGTGTTCGCCTATCCACTGTAATATTATATTTGTGAAATATTAAAATTACCTTCTTGTTAAATCTTTACCCCCTACCATTCTGGCTGGTAATTTTTTTATAAATCGTAATCTTATGGTAATTTTTTTATAAATTGTAATCTAATGGTAGTTTAAAACTTTTTATTATCGTAGTTTACAGCCAAATTGTAAACCCATTCATTCATTTACTCCACTTTGTTTGAATACTATAGTTTCCGTTTCTCTTATTTTCTACCAATTTCGTGTGATAGATGAATGATACTTAAATTGTGGGTCTTAAAATCAGTATTGTTGATAGAGTCTAATAAAGGCTTTGCAGAGTCGCCCCTGGCCTGTACAGGACAAGTAAAAGCAGTGACGGAGCTGTTTAGTGTAGCGGTTACATAGTATCGCGCCTCAAAATTGGCAAAATGTAATATTTTAGACAGGCAAATGTAATTTTGGCATTTTTCAAGTGAAATCAATCCCTTAGCACAAAACAAAGGAACTTTAAGACAAGACTATCTTATCATTCCCTTGGCCATCATGACAGAACCTTAGCACAGAAGGAACACAAGTAAAACAAATATTAACAGTAGAGCTTGTAGATATGTAAGCTAAAAATAGCAGTTTGCAAAAACTATGTTATGCTACAGTGCTGTAGTGTTTGTTAGTGCCGTTATAGCCGTTATTTGACTAACACTGGTCAACTCAGTTTCGTTCACCATTGGTTTCTCAATTATCAGAAGCCACCTTCAGAGATTTTCATTGGTCTGTTCAAATTTTCACCAGGTATGGCAGCCCCTTATTCTACTAGTTTGATATAGGTCTCATGTGCCAGCTGCCAGAGTACTAAATCCCAATCCAAAATCGATTAGATAATTATACTTTCCTGATTGACTATCATTCTGTTCATTCCGTCCCTCATCACATTTTTGCAAGCAAAGACACAAGTTACAATACCATGTTATATTGAAGATCAAATGAGACAAAAGGTTGCAGGATTGGGAGAAGAGACTTACAAATAAAAGATTAACATTATGAAGGAAATCTACTCACCTAATTAGTGTGTTACAAGAACAATGTTCATACAATTCTGGTAAAGAGGTTTCAAAGCATAAAATTTGGCTTAATAAACAGCAACATTTATCTAAGATCACCCTGTTTGAACATGACAACAAACTTATTATTCCACCCGAAAGCAAACGGAGTTCTACATAATGACACTGAGGTTCTTGTTAAATATTGTATTATTTGTTCAATATGATAATGTTTCTTTTTATGCTTGGGAATGAAGTGATGCTATCAATATTAGAGCAAGTAAATGCGTTTTCTCAAAACATGGTTGATCAAAGCATGAAGAAATTATAATAAGCTTCAGTTACCAACATTAGAGCAGACATATCCAATCACAAAATAACTATCAGAGTAACGGATTTAATCATCAGAGCAAATATTCAAAAACCAATATATTCGTTAGACGATAGAGCCCTAAGATGACATATTTCAAAGCAGCAAAGATTGAGTGAGATATCAGAGCAAAAGCACAATCAATATCAGAGAAAAAATAGGCAAACAAGAACGAACTCCGACAAGCACGATGAAAGTGATCGAGACTGATTGAATCTCCTCCCTTATTATTAACCACACAAAACCAGTATGCAATAAATACTAACAAATCAAGGTCCAGACCAAATGCAAACCGGTATGCATACAAAACAGTATGAAATTAGTAACAGGAATAGAAAATGCAAACCAAAATGCAATAAATCCACAAGTATACAAAACAGTATGCAGTTAGTAAACAGGAAGTCAGGAATATCAAATGCAAATCAAATACCAAACCAGTTTTCAATCACTAATAGCAATAGCAAAATGCAAACTTTTGAGGATCACTGCGGTTCGTTCGCCAGCCTCCCGGGCCCAAAGGGACAAAACCTTTGACACAATCTTTTTGCATAGCTCCTACACAGTCCTACTCACCCTTGTCTAAACATTTTCTAGCTCCCGAAAACTAAATTTTGTTTCGTCTGCCGTTTTTCACTGCCATATAGGCATTCTATTATTGTGCAACTGAATATTCCTCATTCTATCAACCCTAACAATATGTGTTGATTCTCTATTTCCCATGCCCTGCCTCATTTCATATCATAGGCCATGGTAGTTAGGAGATTGATAAGAAAGATTATATAATTTGGTTAATTACGAAAACAAATAGCATTTGCGAGAAAAAACAAGAACTAATTCAAACATATCTCTAGTAACTAAAAAATATACATGAAACGCAATAACATAATACTGCCATAACATTGGCATAGTACTGACGAAAAGCTCAATTACACAAAGCTGAACAACACATAATTTATTAAAAAAATGTCAATAAATAAAGGTTATATAAGAGAGTAAAATATTTGAGTAAAGAATATTTCATTTATCTTCATCTTTCTTTATTTTTCTTCACTAATGTTAATAAAGGATCTTAGCAACCTAAATAATTTTCATTGATACTACATATTAAAACTAGTGGAAAAGAAACCGAATCCCAATTGTCATAGGCCTTCATTCCAATTACTATAGCAAGTGGATGAAAGAATTCAAGAGAAGCAATTAGTGATAAAATTCTAAGAGCTAAACATGATGATGTTCTACTATATGTAAACAACCATCAACGAGATAAGATACGACTCGATTGAAAGGATCTGACATACCTTTAATACATGAAGAAAGCCAATACATATTTGAAAAATTTAAATGACAGAGTCAAAATGAAATAGAGGTCATGCCTTTGAAAACCATTAAATCTTAGCATTGCATAATTTAGAATCTAATACAAAAAGCACACATAAGAACTAATGCAGCTATGCCCTAACTGTCATCAATCAAATACGAGTTCACATGTTGATGAGGCCCTTGCTGACAAAGCTAATTTCGATATCATTAGGTACTTGAAATTTATATCTATGGGAGAGACACTCTCAATTGAAATGGTTTTCAGCACTTTTGCATTCTGCATAATATATTTTGCAAATTGAATCTCACACTCTGTGCCATTATACTCTATAAGGAAACATGTTCTGAGATGTGTTGAAAGGCATTCCGGAATAGTTGTTGGATCCATCCAATTATGCACAACTTCGTCTTCAATACTATAATTCTGTTAATAAAATAAAAATAGTGAAAAAATGTTGAGGTAAAAAGCAAAGAGAAAATCATTGACAAGAACAAAACCTCGTAAATGATGATTAGATTTTGAAGCTTTGGACAACGTTTGAGCACTTCTATCACCCACTTCCATATCCCAAGGAGTTGACTGTTGAGACTGAGTTCCATGCGGATTAGATTTTGAAACACAGGAAAATGGCTATAACGAATGTCCTCCTGTAGTGAGATATAAAAAAAGTTAGAATTGAAATAAATCCCAATTTCATTTAAACATTTATTGGAGAGTCGTATAATATTCTCACCAGTTCTACACACAGAATTTTTGCACTGCATAGGAAAGTAAACAGAACACTCGCCATCATAGAAGACATGCGTGAAATGTTTGCTCTAATCAGATTTGGCAAGCATTGAGAATCTTCGGCTAAAACAAGTGTCTCGTTCAGGTTTTCATATACCCTAACACTTTCAAATTCCTCCAAAATGGGACATCCTGATAGAAGCTTTATGCAATGTTGAAGACATTCGAATCGCACATAACATAGATGAAGAGTTTTTAGGAGAGGGAAATCTACAGCCAATTGAGAAAGGTCATTCACTTTTAACCCAGACAACTGAAGAAAGACAAGGGTCCTACAACTGAAAATACTAGTTGGTAAATTGGCATTAACAGAAAATATTCCAAGATCGAGGTTCTCCATTCCTCCCCGTTGAGCAGCGGCATCGACAAATTGATTGACTTCGTGTGAGTGATGGTTAGATCTGAGGTGGAATGACCGAATGGGTAACGTCATGTCTCGTGAGAGAAAGACAAAAGACACAAAAAGGCGAAAGGAGTCGAAGTTTGGGAAGGTTTCGTCGTCGAAGTGGAGAGTCGGAACTGAGAGCCATAATGGTTTCCATCTCTTTGAAAGGATGCTTGTGGCAGCGGAGAGTTTGGTTGGTAGAGATGAAAGTATGTGATGTATAATGGGGTCCGGTAATGCGCTAATCCTATCTTCACTTGAAATTGATCGTAACATTTCAAAACTCAAAACCCTAACCCTAATACAAAAGCATAGTTCTAAACAAAATCGAATAGGATGAACATTTTTATAGCTAAATCATAAATAGATAAAAGGTATTGATGAGCTGGATCGATGTAGGTGTTTTGTTTTGTAAGTTGAGAGTGCTGAATGAATGGGGTCAAGAGTCCAGAAGATGAATGGGGTTCCTCAAGAGTCAAGAAGATGATTGGGGTTTCTAGAGTCAAGAAGATGGAGGGAAAAAGGGGTCGTATGAACATGTGACTTGTCACTTTCAACTCGTTCTCACTCTTGAACGGCCAAAACGGGTGTCGCATAGAATAATAGAACAATGTCATTTATGGTCTCCTCTACTAAAAATATATAAAAATTAGGAAATTCTATGGTATACCCGCAAATTATGGTGTATCAGTACTCTCACTTCAAAAATCTTTAAATTAAGTATTATTTTTATGAAATAAAGAGCTATTTGTTGATATTTATACTTTAGAAAATGTTATTTCATAAGAAAAAACATCATTTCATTATTTATAAAAATCATACTAATTTTTTTTCCATTTTATTTAAAAAATAATCAAAATTCTCTATTATGAGTACTAGAAATTCAGAAAAATTAAATTTTATTTCGTCGACATTTTTGGTAAATAAGATTTAGTTATTATAATTAAAGGTGATAGAAAACAACTTTTCTCTTCAAAAAATAACACATTTAACTATTGATTTATTAATTTTGTGTACCAATACACTCAAATTTTTGAGTGTACCATAGAATTTGCCTAAAAATTAATGTCCAGCAAAATTTCATTAATGTCCTTTTCTAAACCTATGATTTGCTTAAATTTAAGTGTCTAATCGTCATTTTGCAAAAACTAAACCTAACTTAATTATTTCTACTAACAATATATAAAAGTTGTCCAGCAAAATTTCATTAATGTCCTTTTCTAAACCCATGATTTGCTTAAATTTAAGTGTCTAATCGTCATTTTGCAAAAACTAAACCTAACTTAATTATTTCTACTAACAATATATAAAAGTTGTCCAGCAAAATTTCATTAATGTCCTTTTCTAAACCCATGATTTGCTTAAATTTAAGTGTCTAATCGTCATTTTGCAAAAACTAAAACCAACTCAACTATTTAGCAAATTTTTAGCTACACATAAGCCTTATAGATAGCTACACACATATCTAAAATTCTATGTTGTTCCATTTCCCCACAAAAGGTGCTATGAAATCAGTTTAGATATATCAACAATTTATCTGATTTTATTGTTTTCAAAACCACAAAAAAGGTGCAACTAATTATCCTTTATTTTCTATGTGCATGATCGTTGTTTTCCAAAATTTAATTTATTCGTTTTATCATATCGATTTTCTCATATATCTATATAAAATTTGTTTATGCAGATATAAACATTTGAAAATAGTCATGAGTTTTTAAAATTTTATCATATAGACTATCACATATCGGGACATAAAATTTTTCTTCTACATATATAAGCAAATAAAATGCTCAACGAGTGCAGTTTAAATATTTAGCGATGTTTGAAATATAAAATATAAATTTATTCAATAGACACACTATATTAATGTTGATATTTTAAAAATAGTCGTGAGTTTCCAAAAATTTATCATATTGACATTTTCATATATGTACATAAAATTTGTTTATGCAGATATAAGTAGATAAAATTTGCAACGGGTAGGGTACAAACATTAAACAGTCTTTTGCATATAAAATAAATAGTTATTTACTAAAAATACTACATTAATTTTGATTTTGAAAATAGTCATGAGTTTTCAAAATTTTATCATATCGAGTTTCTCATATATGCATATAAAAATTTGTTTATGCAAATATAAATACAAAATCTGCAACGGGTGCAGTACAAACATTGAACGGTCTTTTGCATATAAAATAAAATAAATAGTTATCTAATAAAAATACTACATTAATTTTGATTTTGAAAATAGTCATGAGTTTTCAAAATTTTATCATATCGACTTTCTCATATATGCATATAAAAAATTGTTTATGCAAATATAAGCACATAAAATCTAGAAACGAGTGTGGTGCAAACACTAAACAATCTTTTGCATATAAAATAAAAATTTATTTAATAGAAACACTACACTAATTTTGATTTTGAAAATAGTCATCGGTTATAAACATTCTCATATATCTACATAAAAATTTGTTTCCGCATATATAAGGAAATAAAATTAATAACTGGTGTGACTCAACTATTTAACAAATTTTTGTATATATAAGAGAAAAATATTTAATAGAAACATTACATTAATACTCATAATTTTCATTTAATATCTATAAACATTCTACAATATTAACAATCTAATTATTTTATATATAATTATCACAATGTTACGTGACTCGTGCGAAAACAAGGGTCTTTTACTAGTTTAAAAAAAAAATTATGATCCGAGTCATCTCAAAGTACCACTTACGAGTTAGGATTATCTTTATTTGTAAAAATAAATGAAGATTATCATTTAAAAAGATATACAAATAAAATATAGATTATAGATCATTAAAACATTACTTTTTGCCTTGTGCCCTTAGTGAGATACAAAAGTTAGAAATGAAATAAACCTTACTTTCATTAAAACATTTATTGGAGAGATTCATATGATATTCTTACCAGTTCTACACACAGAATTTTTGCCTTGCAAAGGAAAGTAAAAAGAACACTCGCCACCCTTGAAGACAAATAAGAAATGTTTGCTTTAACCAAATTTGGTAAACATTGAGAATTTTCCACTAAAACAAGTTACTTCTTCGCTCCGTATACCAAATCTATATGCAATTCCTCTAGAATGGGACATTCTGATAGAAACTTTACGAAATGTTCAAGAACTTTGAAACGCATACAACATAGATGGAGAGTTTTTAGGAGAGGGAAATCTACAAACCAATTGAGAAAGGTCGCCCACTATTAACCCTTTCAAATTAAGAACGATGAGGGTTTTACAACTGAAAATACTAGTCGGTAAATTGACTTTAAAGAAAAGCATGTGGGATATTTCGAGATTGAGGTTCTGGATTCCTCCTCGCTGTGCAGCGGCATCGACAAATCTAATGATACCGTGTGACTGGCAGGTAGAAACTTTTGAACAGTTGAGATTGAATGATTGGATGGGTAATGTGATGTCTCGTGATAGAAAGATAAATGACACAAAATGGTGAAAGGAGTCATAATTTTGAAAGGTTTTGTCGTCGAAGTGGAGAGCGGGTACTGAGAGCCATAATGGATTCCATCTCTTTGAGAGAATGCTTGTGGCAGCACAGGGTTTGGTTGGAAGAAAAGAGAGGACATGACATATAATTGGATCTGGTAAGGAACTAATCCTATCTTCACTTCGATTTGATCGTGACATTTCAAACTCAAACCCTACTATTAACTTGGAGAAGAAAAGAGAGTTATGAGTGAATCTGTGAGTTCATGTCATGTGATAGAAACTCGTTCTCATTTCTTAAACGGTGTCGTATAATTTGAGGAAAATTTCTTCACATTCTTTTCTGGTCACACCCCATGTATTTCTGGTTACACCTATATTTATTTAAAATTTTA
>Ga0228711_1001515_pt1 | contig 34300 bp, 17 predicted proteins | sample MedpolnodulmetaG_2_FD_177996 | JGI IMG/M metagenome (GOLD analysis project Ga0228711, IMG submission 177996) | Root nodule microbial communities from Medicago polymorpha collected in Santa Monica, California, United States - brown nodules | ecosystem: Host-associated > Plants > Roots > Nodule... | reverse complement strand
AAAAAAAACAAACAAAAAAGGAGCAACTAAATCCCTGCTATCTCTAACAACTGTGTGTCTTCAAATTGATGAAAGCTCCTACTATCTACCTAGTGGCAACTAAATGAAAAGCTTATCTACTGCATTCATGCTATTGCTTACTTAAAAATGGAGCACAAGAAAATAAAAATAATTGGAACAAGGAGAAAGGAACTCATGAGAAAGAAGAGGGATAAAGCTTTAATAAATAAAAATTATGCTAATTTGCTATTTTTTTTTTTACTCAGATCATGGTAGGTGATAGAGCTATAATCTGGACTTTTTTTCCTAGAAAAAAAGGATAAAAGAAATTGTACCGAGGATTGATATCCCCGTGCGTGGATGACGAAAGTACGTGGTTCCCTCCTCTCATCTCTCACAATAGCACATATGTTAATCTGTTTATTTTTCTGCTACTACCTAAGCACTATCTAATTTGAATCATACCTTTGGACTAAAAACACAGGTTATTATTATTGTTGTTCCAGAATGTATTGTAATTTATCAATAATATTGTTAATATATATAACACTATTATTGAACACATATAACTTTCCAAATATATATATATATATATATATTGGAAGTTCTCCCTCCAATACGATCTCCAAGCTGCTTCTTCTTTTATTTTTTATTTTAAAATTGGTGGGACTATGCCAACATCCAATTAAACCAGAGAACCAAAAAAAATAAGAGCATCCACAATTTTTAACTATGTTAACTATTTCTTTACCAATCCAAAAGAAATTCTTACCTCTCCATTCCAAATTTTTGCTGCAATATGTTGGCCAAAACTCGGCAACAAAGACGTGTCAAAAGGTCCTCCGCCATAGCGCTCCTGAACCACTCCTACGGAAGGAGGTTATGAACCAGATGCTACCTGTGATGATGGCATCTCAATATCATCCTGAAACTGTGAACAAGAGTCTTTTGGTCCCTCGCTCTGACCACGTCCACGACCATGTCTGCGTCAGCTGTCCTTGTCTGAGTGTTTGCCACTCGCTATATGCGGACGGAAGCATCCAATGACTTCTTACCATGTCGTGTCCTACCAACATCTTCATTATCCATATCTACTACAAAGAAAAATGAAATTTACTCATTCAGGCATTTTGTTGAACACTTGGAGCACATTAAAACAAAATACTTGAATTCAATTCAAATATAATAAGGCATCAAACTTGTGCATAGTGCATACTGAAAAATCATTGAAAGTACGGTGCAAATTATTGAAGTTGCTTTTAAGAAAAATGGCCATCTTAATGTTATGAAACGAAAACATATTAATCACTCTACATAACATCACTTCTTATTAGAGTCAACTTTCCAATTAAGCATCAAGATAAGCTAACAGGACAACACTCACCCAAGTATAAATCATTCAATTTTTCCCAGAAAGCTTCAGGATAAGCAATTTTTCAATTAACAATTCACAATTCTAAAACCCTACAGCAAGAAACTGGAGAAGAAATGAGAAATTAGAGAATCAATTGGCTTACCTTAGCTTATCTAACAACAAAAGGTGAGAGAGACGAGAGAACCCAGCGGGAGAGAAGAAGAACCGAAACGAGGAGAAGAACTGAGATAAAATGATACACATGAGAAGAATTGAAATACTTGAAGCTATTGCTATTTTCAACCTTCTCTTGGTGTTATTGCTGCATACGATGAAAGCGAAACTGAATGCATTTTCACACAGCCCCTGACTACTTAGTACAGTACTCTTTGGTAGTTATACACCGGATTCTCTAAATAAGGGCAAAATAGGAAATTCGGGGGCACAAAAGATTTTGGGGGCCGATAAAGCAATGTTCATATAACTAGGTTAAGTTAGGCCCGGCCTTGGGGGTGCGCAAGCAGCTCAACCAAGCCAGGCCTCTATATGTTATGGGCCTCAAAAAAATAATTAAGTCTAATATCCACACCCCACTAAAATAAAAAAAATATATGTTATTTCTTTTTCTTTTTTGGGTACATGTTTGAGTTTTTCCTATACTCTAATTCTCCTTTCTAGACATAAATATGATGTTATCAAACCACCCCTAATTTGTATAATTAGTCAATTTGGAAAGCTATTTCATTAAAATAATCACAACAATTATTTTTTTCCGTATATACCATTCGTTTTCTCCTTTCCCACAACGGAGGAATGACAAATCCAAACGACACCATTCGGTAAATTTCACCTCTCTTTCACTTATTAATTTTTTATTTCATTTCATGTTTAGAAGTTCTATTGATTCTGATTTTTTAATAAAAGCTTAAACTACACAAAAATTCAGTTATTATTTTATTAGGGGTCTATTTTAAAAAGAGAGTCGAGTCTTATATTTTATAGGAACGGCCCTAGGTTAAGTGATCGTTATCGACTCAAAATCTCATGTGAACAATCATTATGAGTTTGTAATGGAGTCAACTATTGTGGTAATATTCATTCCTCATTTTTGAGGAACAACTATGTTTAATAAATAAGGTAAGAAAACATGTTAATAAAAAAAGAGTAAAGAAATCGGAATACAAGGTAGTGAATTTGGGCAACATCAATAACGTATTATTTTTATTCAAAAAATTAGTATTATTAAATGGATATACATGTTGAGCAAGACAGAAAAGAGAAACATACGTTGAAAATTTGTGTATCTGAACAGCACTATGGAATGTTTATTATATAGAAGTTAAGTAACTTAAAGAGGAAGCTAGAATATATGTATAGAAGAAATATTTCCTCAAAAAAAAATATATAGAAGAAATATTCTTCTACCTAATATTTTATGCTAAATAACGTAGTAAGCTAGATTATATTTATGTTGTAAATAGAATTATTTACCACTTATTTAAAATATCAACATTCTCCCTCAAGCTGGAGTATATAAGTCAAATGCACCAAGCTTGCCACATATATAACTTGTCCTAAGACCTCGCATGGATTTTGTAAAAACATCTATCAACTAGTCGTTTAAATTGACAAAGCTGATGACGATATCGCCTGATTCAATCTTCTCTCTGACAAAGTGGAAATATATCTCAATATGTTTGGTCCTCTCATGAAAGATTGGATTTGAGGCAATATGCAAGGCGGCTTGATTATCACATATAAGTTTCATTGATCGTGCTTCTTTGAATTGAAGTTCCTTTATTAAATGCTTCAACTAAATGAGCTCACGTGTTACTTGTATCATTGCCCTATATTCTGCCTCAGCGTTTGATCTTGCAACTACATTTTGTTTCTAAATCTTTCAAGATATCAGGTTTCCTCCAACAAGTACGCAATACCCATAAGTGGATCGTCTATCACTACGTGAGCCAGCCCAATCAGCATATGAATAGCCAATTATCTGAGTATGTCTTTTATCTTCATAAATGAGGATAATGCTTCACCTTGAAATTTAGAAATAGAAACAGAGGACAAAGAAGACAAACAAGTGTAATGTAAAGGGAGAAATACATTTACCTAAGGTGCTAAAATAACTTTTAAGGTGTTTCCTTAAGTCAACCATGACATAGAAACCAATTGCGAGAACAATATAAAGTTCTTGTCCTCTAATGTGCCAACTAAGAATGTGCAAACAACACATGAGACTGGTACTAAAGAAGTGCTAGAAATCCTAGATCCAATTCTCCAAGGGCCAAAACCAACAACTAATGAGGTTCAACATTTACAGATGCTTGAAGAGGCAGCCGACTACGAGAATATGGTAGAATCGGACAAATTTCTGGAGTTGGACGATGGATATTTTGACAGTTATTTAGAGTTCCATGAAGATCCAATGCTAGACTTTTTTTTTCAACGATGATGGTGATAGCATCATGGCAGCATAAATACCATCGACCTCATTCATCTTGAATTCCAGCTGAGGGAACTTGAAGGAGATTTCTTTGTTGAGGATGCTAAGTGGGCTACCTTAGTCAATGGTATAGAGACCGGAGGTATGTTGTTTGAGAAACTCGCTCAAATCAAAATATGGTTAAGAATTTGAATCCTTTATTCATCAAAGCTTAAATCACTGATAAAATATTTTGAATCACATACATCAATTTTTGTTGATGCAACTTTAAACCGAGGAAGTATAAAATATTTTTATTTTTTAATGTTGCCCGCATTTCTTACCTTTCTTTTGAATTATGATCCATAATTGTGCATTATGTCATACCTTTAAATCAATAATTAAAATAACCATTTTTATTAAAATTATTTGATTTAACAAAAATAGTGCCTCAAAAAAGGTTAAATGAATTTTCGTACATTATTTGCCTTTATTAGTAAAGCCTAATGGTTTTTCACACGAAGAGGTTGATTTGATTTCAAAAGCAATTAATCGGATCTATATAAGCAGGGGATGCATAGACCCTTTGCACATATCCGAAATTAGTTTTTCATTCATAATAACAATGCCATCCTCCATTCATCATGTGTTAGTGTCACTTCTTATTTGTGTTCTTTGGCAAGAACCTACAATAGCAATCAAACAGGCAAGCTTTGTCTCAAGCATCATATTTCATTATTCGATTAATTTTCTAATTTTTATATGTTAACATTTTATCTTCGACCTAATTATCTTCCATATTATTTTTTTCTTTCTAGTCCTATATTGTATACTTGGGATCACATTCTCATGGTCCAAATCCTTCTTCATTTGATATTGAATCTGCCACAAACTCTCACTATGATTTACTTGGATCTTGCCTTGGAAGGTATGGTACTATATAACTAAACCCTCACTATGAAATTCTCATGTGACAAAACCAAAATGAATTGATTAGATTTAATTTATTTTTTCTTACACAGCGCTGAGAAGGCCAAAGAAGCAATATTTTATTCTTACAATAAAAATATTAATGGCTTTGCTGCAATACTTGATGAAGATGAAGCAGCTGAGGTTGAAAGTATGTAATTATCATCATCCATTGATTCCATATCTATATACATTTAATTTTTTTTGTTATAATTGATGCTATCCAATTGGTGAATGCAGAGAATCCTAATGTTATATCAATTTTCTTGAACAAAAAACATAAACTTCAAACAACGCACTCATGGGATTTCCTTCCATTAAAGAGCAATGGTGGAATTCCAAAGGATTCAATATGGAAGAGATCATTTGGTGAAGACACCATCATTGGAAATATAGACACTGGTAATGAATGATGAATCATGTCTTTATGTTGCTACATGTGATTTTGATTTGGAATTGATTCATCCTGTTTTCATATACTTTAAAATAGAATACCATGCTTATCCAAAACAAAAAAAATTACGATCATTTTGATTAACTATAAAAAGGTTTAGTATAACGTGACTTTTTTTTTTTAGATGAGTATAAAGTAACTTATCTTTGGGGAAAATAATCAACTCAATCAGCTGAATGAGGGAATTTTGATTTTTAAGTCATTGTACTTTGATTTTATTTCCTCTAAAACTAAAAGCTCAATTTTATATTTAGGCTATTTTATCTCATTTTTCTTCATCCATTTGAATAGATAAAGACATAAAGAAATTTTAAAAAATATATAAAATAATTAATGATGATGAAACTTATTTAGTGGCAGAATTCACCGTTTATTTTCAGTGTCTATCTCTCATTCTAAATGATATCCTCCATCTATTTTTTGAGCAAATAGAGAGGATCTTTACTCACTAATTTTGGTCCCGAGATTTATTTTATGACATAGAAACAACTTTCAAAGACCAAAAATATTTAGATTTGAATTGAGGTCAGAAAAAAATTGGTAGCAAATAATCAAGCTTTCATTTTTAAAGAGATTTAACCATAAAAATAATAAATAGAGAGATCAAGATAAAAAAATAGCCTTTAAAAAACCATTTTATTTAACATTTCAAAGAAAAATCATTACTGAAATGATAATTTTTTTTGGAAATGGATAGTAGTTGTTAATGAAGCATCTCATTGTCCAGTCATCATCAACCTTGATAAATATTCTTTCAGGTCATCATGACTACTGTTTTGAGGCACTTATTAAAGAAACAAAAGAAAATAATTGCCACACAAAATTTTTACATTAAAAATAGCATTTTTTACATTTTTAAATTGGCTACAAAAAATTTAAGATAACTTTACTACATTTAGTTCCTTAACATTGGTTTACATTTTCTTTTTCTTTTTGCCTTTTAAGTTTTTCATTGATCTCCCTTTATAGGATACTTGACTATTGACTACTTTTTTACTATTGACTATTCATTAAACTAAAACGATTTGTTTTGCTATATTTTTAGTACCTCATAATACTATGACTTTAAAAGGAGATTCTGATCGATCACACCCTTTATATAACTTTTGTTAAATGTTTAAGTTTTAAATTCTTTTGACAAGAAAAAAATACTTTGAACCAATAAGATTTAGAAAAATAGAAGGGGTTGATATATTTTGAGAAACAAACAATAATTCTTCCTACTCTTATGGTAAGACCCTCCAACAAAGTATAAAAGGGTATTAAAAAAGTTAAATGTTGATAATGTAATCAACAATAGATTTGTTTAAGTAGTAGGACCACTTAAGTATATGGTTTGTGGTTCGATTTGTATATTCCATAGATTTTCCGATGAAGATTACTCATAAATAATAAACAGCGGTGGAAACTTAGTACTAATATCATGGTAATCCATAAAAAAAGTTAGTTAGTGTAATAAATTTGTAAATAAAATGGAAAATGATCATGTAATTCGAGATCTTATATTTGCCTCTTTAATCGATTTGTAAGTCTGGTTCCCACCCACTTTTGATTGATATGTTGTGCTTATGTTAGGTGTTTGGCCTGAATCGAAGAGTTTCAGTGATGAAGGGATGGGATCAATCCCAAAAAAATGGCATGGAATTTGTCAAGTTGATAAACAAAATCAAGATAAATTTTTCTGCAACAGGTAACTTAATCTCTCTTGCTACGACCTTCTAATTATCTCATTTAATATGTATGTGGAATAGTTCATCATTATTAACATTAAAAAAAAAATCAATTATTAGTTATATAAAGACTTGTTTTGCCAAGTGACAGACATGTTTTTTGTTTTGTTTTTCTCAGGAAAGTGATAGACATGTAACATGTTTTCTTTTTGGTACATAGACATGTAAAATGTTATTACCATGCATAAATAGATATTTTTTTTATTGTACTATTATGCAACAAGGATTTATGTTCCTAAAATGGCTTACATCATGAATAACTTCTATCTTTCTTTATAAGCATATGCGTTGTGACTTTTAAATTTAAGGACCCTATAGCACTATAGATTGTATTTTATGTTTTGGTGTAATGGAAGTGACAGTCAACTAAGTTTAAGCTTCAATTGAAGTTCATATTCAGCTCTTTTTATTAAAATAAAAACGATATTTTGATTTTCACCAATTCCATGATATATATTGCTGAGAACTTGTCATGTTGATGAAATCTTATTTGAAAATGTGTTTATATAAATGGGAAATAGTTTCCTCAAAAAAAATAAATGGGAAATAGTTAATAGTCGTACTTTACAAATTGATTTTAAAAGGATGAGTTAAAGTCAACCTAAATTTCTAAAATAGCATAAATTTATCTAAAATTTGTTGGATCACTTATGTCACATTTCATATATTAAATCACAGGTGTGAATAATATGTTGAGAAATTTCACATTGAATTAAATATGACTTTAAAATGTTATGTGTAAAATCGTCATCTTACAAGTAAAAATTTATATTAAAACATATATTTATAAAATGTCTTTGATATTACGTTTATCAATTTTGTATCACTCATATTTTGACTTTTATTGTATAACTAGGAAGCTTATTGGAGCAAGATATTTTTACAAAGGATTTTTAGCAAGTCCAAGTGGTGGTAAAGGTCTCCACAATGTATCATTTAATAGTGCACGTGACATTGATGGTCATGGTACACATACTTTATCAACTGCCGGAGGAAATTTTGTTGCTAATGCAAGTGTATTTGGCTATGGCAATGGAACATTAAGTGGTGGATCACCAAAAGCACGAGTTGTAGGCTATAAGGTTTGTTGGACCCTCGATAATGGATGTTTTGATGCAGACATTTTGGCTGCTTTTGAAGCTTCCATAAGTGATGGTGTTGATGTGCTTTCGGTGTCTTTAGGAAGTGATCAAGTGGAATATTACGAAACTGGTAGTTCTATAGGATCCTTTCATGCAGCTGCCAATGGCATCACTGTAGTGAGTGCTGCTACAAACTATGGACCTTATCTTAGCTCTGTGGGCAACTTGGAACCATGGGTTTTCACAGTTGCTGCAAGTACAATTGATAGAGAGCTCACTAGTTTTGTTACCCTTGGTGACAACAAAACACTCAAGGTATATTGATTGTCATATCTTAGTTTATATAAAATGTTCAATCATATTTTATTTTCATTATTATTTCCCTTACTATTACAGTTACCATTTTACTGAGAATATTCCATTAGTTTATATAACATTTTACTGAGAATATACTATTAATTTAGTCATAAACTACTACCTTCTCTTATAACTGTTAGGGTGTTAGCCTCTCAGAGTTGGAACTGTTGCCTAATAAGTTGTATCCATTGATAACTGGTGCTGATGCCAAATATGATAATGCATCTTCCAAAGACGCGTAAGAATACTATCTTAAGAAATTTTTATCTAGTGGAAATTTTTTCCTAATTAAAATATATTTAATCATTTGTAGCCTTAATTGCACGGGTGGAACTCTTGATCCACAAAAGGCTAAGGGGAAAATATTGGTTTGTCTTCAAGTTCCAGATGATTGTCACTTTCTTTGTAGAACTCACAAGGGTGTGGAAGCTGCTCGTGTAGGTGCTGTTGGAATTATTTTGGCTAATTCAGATAAGGATTCAGGGAGTGGAATTCAAGCTGACCCTCACGTGCTTCCATCTTCATATGTTAACTTTATAGATGGCAGTTACATTTTTAATTACATTAACCACACCAAGTAATGATTTTGTTATTTTGTTTCAAGCTTGATGAATTCTACCTAGTTTTGATTTCGGATTTGGATTGTTTGCAGTCAGAGTTCAGTGCAATCATGCAGTCATGACATCAATAGCTATTGGATCAAGATTGGACGTACATAATTTTAGGCTCAGTTTGAAATATCTATCATCCTATATTGATCCAACCATCCATTGATATCATGATTGCACGAGATTTCGACAGCATTCATTCCAAAACCTTTGATTTCATGGTTTTGATTATTCATAGCATTTTATATTTATTCATTCATGTATGATGTAGGTCTCCTGTGGCTTACATTTCTAAAGTGACAACACAGTTGGCTACAAAGCCAGCTCCTTTTATAGCTTCATTTTCAGCAAGAGGACCAAATCTCGTTGAGCCAACAATCCTCAAGGTTTAGTCTTCTATTTTGAATATGCCTATCCCATTTTAGTTGATCTTATAATAACTTAATCTTATTGTATTCTTGCAATTATGATTTTTGTCTTCCGTTGTTCTAGCCTAACATCACCGCACCAGGAGTCGACATAATTGCTGCTTATAGTGAAAATATATCTCCCTCAGAACAAGAATATGATAAACGTAGAACTCTTTTCAATATTATGTCAGGAACTTCAATGTCATGTCCTCATGTTGCTGGTCTTGTTGGGCTAGTAAAATCTCTTCATCCTGATTGGAGTCCTGCTGCTATCAAGTCGGCAATCATGACAACCGGTAAAGTAGAATTTCGCACACCGATAAGATCACTTTTTGCACTTTCTTTACAAGTGTATATGCATTCTATGACGATGTTATGTTCGACATAACTTAATTTTGATGTCGCTTCTACTTGGGAGTATTTTTAGCTTCAAGTCCAAAAGCGTTGAGTTTAACACAACCTAAATTATTTTGCAGCAACAACAGAAGACAACACTGGGGGACCTATTTTGGATTCATTTAAGGAAAAGGCAACTCCATTTGACTATGGAGCAGGACACATTCAACCTAATCGTGTGGTCGACCCTGGACTTGTATATGACCTAAATATGACTGACTATATGAACTTTTTGTGTGCTCGTGGCTACAACAGTTCCATGCTTAAGTTGTTCTATGGAAAGCCCTACAGTTGTCCAAAATCCTTCAGTTTGAAAGATTTCAATTATCCAGCAATCACAATTCTAGACTTCAAAGTCGGACAATCTATAAATGTTACTCGTACTCTTACCAACGTGGGGTCTCCAAGCACATATACAGCGCAAATTCAAGCTCCTCCGGAATTTGTAATTTCTGTTGAGCCTAAGACACTGAGCTTTAATCAAAAGGGCGAAAAGAAGGAGTTCAGAGTTACATTAACCTTCAAGCTGCAAAGTAAGGATAAGTCTGATTATGTCTTTGGAAAGTTAATTTGGACTAATGGAAAGAACTATGTTGTAGGGATACCTATTGCCCTTAACAATCCACATTAGCGAGGTTTTAGTTTCATAATAATACATTTGCCACCAACTATTGAAATTGATGTATTTCTTTTTCTTCCCATTGCAATAAAGGTTTTATTATGGTAACACTAAGACTTTTGTGGTTCATCAAATGATCTCAAGTGTTTAAACCGTATTTGTTTGAAGTGTACAAAAGACGTTACTATGTATTAAGGTTTATGGTAAGACAGAAGTATAGGCACAAAGAAACGAGATCTTAATGGCAATCTGACCTATTGTGTGTATTTGATGACTTACTTAGTGGACTGCTGGTGTGTTTAAGCTTGTTGACACTCATAGTCTATAGTATAAGTATTGCATTTATCTACACACAAAAAGTATTGTGTGTATACTAGAAACCTAAGCATTTACCCCATGAAAAGTGAAAGGCTTAAAAAATTTACTCCATTAAATTTGCAAAATAAATAATTCTGTTCTTTTTTTTTTGTTGGAAAATGTTAATTTAAAACTTTTACAACCTACATAGTATAATGAATACTCCATTGATATATTGATGGATCAAAACAAATATAGAACTTCGAAAACTTTGATATTAAGTTCAGAAAAATGATTAAATTGATTGACATTGTTTAACTTAATCAACCAAATAATTATTTTGCAAACTCTATCGAGTAAATTACCTAACTCTTACCATTTCAAAGATAAAAAGTTCATTGTGAGTAGTTTATAAGCGGATGAGTTTATAATGAATAGCTTATAGTGGATAAATTAGTTTATTGAATTTGTAAAGTTTGGTAAAATTATCGAATATATGTTTAATTGATATTTTTTTTCAAGTAAGATGACAATTGACAAGAGTAAAGTTGACAGAAAAATGATAAGCAATAAATAATATATGACCTAAATATAACCGACTATATATATGTAGGGGTGTTCATGGTTGGGTCAACCCAGAAAACCCGGTCAAACTCATCCAAAAAAATCCAAAAAAATGGGTTGGGTTGGGTAATTGGGTGGGTATGGTTTTTAGAAATGGAAAACCCATAAAAATAAATGGGTTCGGGTAAAACCAGACTCAAACCCAAAAAACTCACTTACCCACTAATGTTAATATTTTTTTATCTTTATTTTCATAGGGTAAAAGAAAATTATATTTCCAAAACATACACATTGTACCCTATATATTGAAAATCAAAACATACCAGAGTTACAAATTAATATGTTGTACTTTTTGGTTATTTTAATACTAATGCAATTTTATGTCATGCAACTTTAATTTGTTGCAAGTATTTTATGATAGAGTTTATTATTTGATATTCTATGATGCATAAAATTATAGTAAAATAAGTTAAACATTTTTTAAAAAAAATTAAAAAATAGAATATTATTTTAAAACAAAATTACGAGGACTTGCCCAAACTCACCCAATAGTATAATGGGTGGTTATTTTACTTCACCTAAACCGGAGAATCCTATTTAGTTTGGTTGTGGGTTTGGCCAAACCAACCCAAACCCACCCACCAACACTCCTAACTATATGAACTTTTTGTGCACCCGTGGCTACGACAGTTCCATAAGTTGTTAGGATCAAAATTCCATTTTCTTTTAACTAGATGTCCCAAAAAAAAGTTGAATAAGAGAAGAAAAAAACCATTTTTAGAATAGAGGACCAAGACAAAATAAAAAATCTCTGAAACCGGGTACCCGACCCCGCCCATCTGTAGAATGAAATAGAAAGGAAATTAATCGGATTTTTGTACCCCGACCCACCCATTCACCAAACGCGGATCTCTATAAATAAGGCGAGATATCATAGAGAATTAGGGTTTCTCTGCTTGTTCCATTCCATAGCTTACACCTCCTTCGATCTCTGCAAAGATGGTACTCTTTCTCTCCTTCTCCATCATACAATTCTAAACATTTCAATTTTTTGTTGAATATCGAGAATATTCATTCGTTTTATGTTGAATCTGTAATTTATTTTTCTTTCGCAGACTAAGAGAACAAAGAAGGCTGGCATCGTTGGCAAATACGGTATGTCTTTGTGTTTTCGTTACTGTCATTTGCTTGCTGTTATGTTCTTCTATGTTGTAAATATGGTTTGGTTTAGTTTATGATGGAATGATTACTCATCTATGTATGTATTGTTGTTAAGATCTAGATAATTAATCGTATGATTTTTATTTTTTTTGCATAAGCTAAAAAATAAGCCAATCCAAACATGCCCTAGGTAGTTACATTCTAGGTGGTTTAATATTTTAGGGTAAAATTGATGTTCCTCAACTGTTACCCAATTCATGAACTGTATTTGTAACTCTTCAAGGAGAAGTTTGTTGATTTCTGATAATTTAATTTTTTTATTTTATTGTATGATATTAGGTACCCGTTATGGTGCTAGTTTGCGTAAGCAGATTAAAAAGATGGAAGTCAGTCAGCACAGTAAATTTTTCTGTGAATTTTGTGGAAAGGTAGGCCTTGTGTAATTTTATATATCATCTGTCGAATATCAAAGCATTTAGTTTACTAGGTTTAATCTAGCCTTTTCAAAATGTTGAGTTCTGATGATCAATTAATTACTTATTGCAGTATGCTGTGAAGAGAAAGGCCGTAGGAATATGGGGATGCAAGGATTGCGGTAAAGTGAAAGCAGGCGGAGCTTACACTTTGAAGTAAATTTTCTTATTCCTTTTCTCAATGTTTTATTTTTCTTTTCTGAAAGGCAGCCTCATGACTCTGTTCTCATTATTTTTACAGCACTGCAAGTGCTGTGACCGTTCGGAGCACCATCAGGAGGCTGAGGGAACAAACTGAAAGTTAAGCTATAAGCTCTTGATTCTAGCTTCTTCTTTAAATTAAGTTTAGCTGATTTTCGGAGAACTACATTGATTGTACTCAAGTTAAACTTCTATTTTGTGTTCCATCTGAGATGATTTTAATATTAATAGTTTGCTACTCTTCATGTTAAAGCAAGTACCTTTGTTGTTTCCATTCATTATCTGCAAACACCTAATAGATTCTTTCGATGCTTGTCAATCTAAAGATTAGTTGCCTAGTGTTTTGATGAGCTCGTTTTTATTCGTGATTCTGTTGAGGCCATGGTACATTATAATATTTTGGCCTCTTGGTTATAGAATACGCAAAGGTTTTACCTTTATTTTCAAGGTTTAAAGTATTACCGCATAGTATAACGATTTTGAAGGGTTAAAGTATCACTGCTTAGTAGAACGATCATGGTTCTGGTTTGGTCTTTTTGATTATATAACATGTAGCTCTGCACAATTAAGGTCTAACTTGGGTGCATTAGATTAAAATTAGACGGTTATTCATTTTGTTTAGGTGTACCAATTTGTTTGTCTTAAAAGTCAACTTTCTTTCTGACCAAAAAAGTTGAATTGAACGGGGTCTGTTTCATGTTTACTTTATTTATTAGGAATAACTTTCCTTAGATATAAGGATAAGAATGGGAGTTTTATTCTGAGGTATTTTAAGAAATGTTTTATCCCGCCCCTTTCTTTGGAATTTTTTTTTCTATTCCCATGAATTTTTATATCAAGGAATATAATTTAATAAAAACTAGTTCTATAATTTATTCTCAGGAATTTTTCAAGGGAAATACTTTGTTTTACAAAAACTATAAGCACGAAACCAACAACCGCTTGTTTTTAAGCTATTTTCTTCCACCGTACTCCTTGTTGATTGTTCATTAAAATATAGCGCATTCTTGCGTTTCTTGCGTTACATGATTTGTAAGAAATAGTAGTCCTCATTTTTAAATATGGAAGCATATATACCGATCTCATTTCTTTTTACAAGTCATTGACAGAACGACGGTGTAAAATTGATCCGTATGCTAATATTTTCTTGAATTTCCAACGTTTATTTTGAGTCGCAAATTTTAACAGAACAAAGGTCACAACACATTAATCTACTGTGAAGTACACATAAGCTACGAACTGAATACTAGTTCATCTACTAGCTTTGCTTTCCAATGAGGATTTCTTTCGTCAAAATAAAATTTAACAAGTTGGAAAAACTGTTGGGGTTATAGACCAAGTCTAGGTGTGTTCGGCTTCAAGTTTAAATCTACGAGTAAAATCACGGTTGATGGCCATGAACACGTGTTTGTTGTTTACAAACCCGAAACCAAAAACGTAGACTAGTATAGGGTGTTTGGTTTTAAGTTTAGATGCATTAGAAGTGTTTCTCAAGTGCCGGAAATAAATTTCAACTCTAAATTTTATGTTTGGCATTTTTTTTTTTGGGAAATCAATTTTAGAGACTAAAAACAGTTCTATTTGTAACTTTTTTATTCTAAAATTGATTCTAACATACACATTTATAATTTAACTCACTTTTACATGAATGTATCAAAAGACAGCCACTTTACATGTAACTCATTTTTAGTTAGAATAAATTTTACATAATCAATTTACTCCAAATCAATTCTTGTCAAATCTCAACCAATATACCACATGAATAGAGACAGTATTACATTTTTCTGCAGCTGAAAGATTATATGCCTTCCGAATGTAGAAAATATTTAGTTATGAATGCATAGTAAGAAGTAATGAGGCTAACAAACTCAAAGGACATGTAGTGTGATGATTCCTGCAGGTTATCGCCCATATCAATTTATACGATGAATGATGCGTAATGAAGACATGAGATTGTTTGAAAGCACTTAGAGCATCAGACTTTTGCTTCAAAAAATTGATCCATGTAAAGTGTCAACAAAAATAATGTAATAGTTGTGAAAGGTGAGAACTGAGAGAACCCAATGATCACAGTGAATGGCTTCAGAGGGTTGATTATAAGATTAAGTGAGAAAGGGGCATGTAATCTATGCGATTTTCCGATGAAACAAGAGGAGCATAAATGTATTTTTGCTCTTACCCTTCAGCTTCAAGATCAATCCCCATTGCAGCTTGTTTTTTTTTTGGCACATGTGCTTAGGAAAACAAAAAGAAAAGAAAAAAACTTAGCCCAGAGGTATAAAGAACCCTAAAAAAATCACTTAAAAGAAAAGAATTCAAGTCTTCCGACAGGGAGTCTCAAATCTTGAACTTGTCATCGTTGACATCACCCAATTTTGCAAAAAAAAATCCGCACTAGCATTACCTTATCTGAGAGGGTGACATAACTGCACCTCCCATTCCATTCTCAATAACTCTTGAACATAAGCAATGACAGAAGCATAGCAGTGGTACCTATTAACCGGCTTAGTAACAATATCTATAATAGTTTTCAAGTCTAACTAGCAACAATTTCGATTGCAATCCATATTCTTAGCAAGCTTTAGACCAAGAAACAATGACATAAGTTCCGCATACGTATTATTGAGAATACCCAGAAAAAGCCGTTGAACCCAATTACCCAACTACCATCACCTGTTCTAATATGATTCATTAGAAATATTAGAGATATGGTAAGTTAGTTAAATAAGTTACTAGTTAATCAGTGTCTCTAAATAGGCTTGAGATAGTTAAATTGTATACTCAGCTTCATCATTTGTAATGTCACTCATTATCATCAATACAAAAGAGTGACAAGTTTTCTCTTTATTTCTTTATCACTTTACCTGTACTAGTACTAATATACAAACTAAAATTTTCCAAATTTATAAAGAAGGGGAGACAATATATTATTGTAAGAAGATTGTGCACAGTTGAGGATTCATTCATACATACATAAATATACTTATAACCCAAAAAAAATTACAATTTGAGTAAACCAAATTGAAACAAAGCCTGAAGAATTCTCATGCAGCAAGTTTGATATCACCCAAATCAAGTTGAGAAGCAATTTCCTCAAGTTTCTTCTTAACACTCATATCAATAAACTTAGACCCAGAATTACCATACCTGACAGTAAAACCCGCCACCAAACTCGGATCAAGAACAGTTTTAATCCTCACATTTTTTGCCCCGGTAAGTTTCTGCACCTGTTTCGCAATCTGCGCCAAATTTTGTGACTCCAATTTCACCACTGAAGTCACCACAACAAGCTCTGTGTCAGTTAAAGTATTGTAATGAAGTTCGAATTCCTTGACGATGTCGAGGATGATGTCGATTCTTCTGGCTTCGATGAGGAGGTTGAGGAAGTTTTGTGTGTGTGGTTGGAAGCTAGAGGAAGTAGCGAATTCAGCGATGAGTTTGGTTTTGGTGGAGTCTTCGATAATTGGGCTGGAGAAATAGTCGAACACCTTGGGGTCGGAGAAGAGTTCTTCGATTTTGTCGATGTCAGCGGTGGTGGCGTCGAGGGTGTTGTTGGATTTGGCTAAATCAGCTAATGCGGTGGCGTAGCTGGAGGCGGCTGGGGAGGACATTGTGGAGCCGAGTGCGCCACCTCCGGTGCGGCGGGGTTTGGTGGTGGAGAGTTTGAGTTTTGGGGAGGTGAAGGTGGTGCGGGAGAGGATGAGGTTGAGGATGGGTTTTGGGGTGAGGGTTGTTGTGGTTTTGGGGATAGGTTTGGAGTAGATTGAGGCTGTGGTGTGTTGTAGAGACGCCATTGTTGGCGTTGGTGGAGGAAGAAGAAAAATAAGAAGGGTGAGAGAAGAACTTAGTGTGGTGTGGTTAGTGAAATGAAATGAAGAGGATGTTTTGTTTGCGTTTGAATCTTTTGCTTTTGCTGTGGTTGGTGGGAAGAAGAAGGTGTGATACTGATAGGATTGAGTGGAGAGGAACACGATGGCCTCTTATCTGAGGGATAAGATAGATAATGGCAATCTAACGTGTGGACGTATTTGGGAGAGAAGAGGATTTGGTTTTCAAATTTCCTACTTTGTCTTTTCACAAGATCCTACTTTGTGCTATATATAAATATAAATAAAATAAAATAAGCCAATATGAAAGAAATGATAAATAATAAGTTAAAATATAGAAACAAAGACAAATTTGAGGTTGTTCCATTCAAGTTCAAGTACACTGCATCGCGTTCTGAGGTATTGTCCGTTTTAAGTCGTTGAGTGAGCTCTTGAATTTGATCTTTATAAAATGTATCTCGTTAGGTTGACGAGTGTGGGTGTTGTATATAAACTACCATTGACATCGATTCCCAAGCAATTTGAGACTTTAAGGTGTACCGGAACAATTGTGGTGTGGCATACTTGATGTTGGAACGAAACATTGGCAACTTCACTGGGGAGCAGGCCCATGAACTCTCTCCTTTAGCCTCGCATTGCCTATGAATCAAGACTAAAGATAGTTTATATGCAATATTCGCACTCCTCAACACAACAAGAAACCTTTTATAAAGGCCAAAACTGTGAGGGTTCACTCAACGATCCAAAACAGACGATACCTCAAAAATTAAAAGCTGGTCAAATTTATTTTACTATTTTTTTTTTTATAAATACAAGTATTAAATATTTATAAGCATGTGACTATGTAAGGTTCCTTGACGCATATATATTGTCATTTCACACTCACATGCAGGTTGAAACTAATCAATTTTAGTGACTCGTGGAAGAATGTTTTTTTTTCGTTCACCCGTGAAATAATGTATCAGGACTTGATGTAATTTATCAAAAAAATAAAATGACGGGGTTAATGTGAATAGTTGGAAAAACTTTCTACAATACAACTAACGATGAATTTCACATATACGGGTTTTACCCACTCACATGAAATCCGTGCTATATCTATCAAGAATGAGCCCTAACTCTTAAGAAATGACATAAGGAGGAAATTGAAGAGAGGTGGATTGAGGATTTAGAGGATCGTTTATTATTTTTTTTAACACTAAATGATAATTCATTCAAAGGACAGTTGTTAAGTGGATTGCAATCAGGTTAAATCAAAAGTGTTTGGATAGTCTTCATTCACTTAAAGAAAAATTACAGTGACGAAGGGCCAATGTCACTAAACCAACATCTAGAACCTGTCTGTGGGTCCCCCTGTTTGTCACCTTAAAAATCTTCCATTCACGATCAATGACAGCAAAGAGAAGAGAATTTAATCTTTTTATCTATCCAGTTACGGGTTAAATTGGTTATTGTTGGATGCATGTTTCGATTATAAGTGATCTCAATAATGTCAAATTTAATCATCGGATTGGAAGATCAATGAAGGGAGGAGGGGCATGCAAAAGATGGCATTCCAACAAATACATATGTCATCTTAACTTTGAAAGCTTGGAAGCTCATTCTACACCAAAATTAAAACATTGACCGTTATAAGAGCATGAGACTCAAAATAAAGTTTAATACCTTGTATAGCAACTTTTAGGGAGGACGTACGAAACTGGGAACGGTGGATTGGAGAAGAGTATGCTTTGAAATGGATGGCATAAGAGGCTCCAAAAGTGCTACCTAGGATATCTTTTGAATCTCCACAAAGGAGATAGAAGCACTCCAGATAAATGGAGGATGACAGCCTATTCGGGTGCGATTGCCCATAGGGAAAAGATGGGAAGAGAGAAGGGGGAGCCTCTCTAGGGATTTCATAGTCCAAAGTATTCTCATAATCGCATAGGACCGTTTCTACTCTGCCATCATATATCAAAGTAAATTCCTCTTCATTATGTGAGAATTGTAAATTCTAAGATGTTTATAGTTTTGGTAGTTTTCTTGAATATGAATCCTAGAAAAATTAGGTATTAACAAACTCCTACTGCCATACTTGCAGAGATTCAATGCGGAGACCTTAGATGGGGGTTTAATTTAGGTTCATGGTATGATTGCACACAACATAATGAAGGGCCAAAAATGTGTCATGACTGCTATCTTTGTTGCTTGTTTTGTTTGAGAAGAAAATCAAATATATTTCAAGTATTCAGAATTGTCACAGCCATCATCTTCCGTTAATTATGATATACTCCTCATATTTCAGATGAATTTCACTCATCAGTGGTTGGTATTTCAGATGAATTTCACAATCATAGTTACAACAAACACTGAATACATGTTTCTAATCTAATTATCCTCATATTTCAGATGAATTTCACTCATCAGTGGTCGGTATTTCAAATGAGTTTCACAATGGCATAGTACAACAAACACTGAATACATGTTTCTAATCTAATGATCCTCATATTTCAGATGAATTTCACTCATCAGTGGTTGGTGTTTCCTGACCTGCATAGTTATAACCAAGGAAAATATTTACATCTAAGTTATATTCAAGAGCTACTTCACATTGGGTAGAGACATGAAACACAAATATAAGGAACATGCAAATTGATAAGTCATTAGTATTGAATCGGTACCGGAATTTGGTATACCTAAGCCAACTGAATGAAGTGAAATACACATACAGAAAACTATGGATAGGAGGTTACCTTTACACCAGCCAATGAAAGTAGCTTGTGAGAGGCAGTATATGTAACATCTGAATTTTCTAATTTCTTCTCCACAAAATAAATAACTTCAGAAACTCCTGACTGCAAGAAAGAATTTAAATATATGATGCTCCTCTTTTAAAGAATGAATGATAATACCAAGTTAAAGAAGCCTCACATGCATATACAAGTAGTGGCGGTGCCAAATATATCCAATTTTTTTGTCAACTAGAGCAGGATTAAACATGATTATCAGATGATATACGCTCATAAATTATTGCAATTTCTATTAGCCGCCGCTAAAACTACTTAAAAATTAACATCACAAATCACAGTCAAATTTTATTTTTTTTCCCTTCCACATAATAAACCAGCTGAGTGATTTGTTGTTTTTCGTCAACAGAGTAAGGAAGTCACAGTATTAGATAAATAATTCTGCCGTATACTTTACCTTGGGTTAGTTAGTTAGTTTGCTTGGTTAGCTTAGTTAGTTGTTTAGCCTAGCCCTCTGATGTATTTTTTGATCTTGGGTTAGTTTGTTTACATAGTCTATTGGGTTAGTTGGTGTTTTAGCCTAACCCTTTCCTAGTTGTATATATATACACTCTATGTTCTCTATTGATGATTAAGGGATTTCTTTGTAATTCATATCAAGGTTCTCCTCTGTTATATGGTATCAGCCTGCGATATTCTCTTTCTCTTATCTCTTTTCTTCCATGGCAGATCCAGAAGATAGTGATGGTTCCACCATTCCCACTGTTAATCAATCTTCCGAAATGGAATCCTCTTTGTTTTTTTGAATGGCAAATGTTAGTAGCTAGATTGGTTTTTTCTCCTTCGTCCGGGTTTGAACTCAGGACCTCAAACTCCTTTTCCCTGCCTCATCTCCTTTTCATCTCAAAGCTTTCGGTGATTCCGATTGGGCTACTTGCCCTGCTTCTTGAAGATCTGTCACAGGATACTGCATCTTCATGGTGATCAAAGAAGCAGGCAATTGTATCTCATTGCTCATCAGAAGCTGAATGCCGTGCTCTTGCTGCCAGTCTAGGTTACAGTGGCTGACTTATTTACGTAGAGATCTTCAGGTTGCTTCCATTACTCCAGCTTTTCTGTACTGTGACGGCAAATTCACCTGTCATATTGCTGCAAATTCAACCTTTAACAAGCCTACTAAGCATATTGAAATCGGTTGTCACATTGTTCGCGAGAAACTCCAAACAAAACTCTTTCGACTAATGCACATCTCAAGCAAAGATCAATTAGAGGATACTTTTACAAAACCTCTTGATCCTCAACATTTTCATTCTCTCCTTTCCAAATTCCAAACCAGGAATTATTAATAAGTCTGTTGCATACTTTACCTTGGGTGAGTTAGTTTGATTGGTTAGCTAAGTTAATTATTTAGCCTAACCCTCTGATTTATTTCTTGATGTTGGGTTAGTTTGTTTACTTGGTCAGCCTAGCCCTTTCTTAGCTGTATATATATATACCCTATGTTCTCTATCAATGATTAAGGGATTTCTGTTATTCGTATCAAAATTTTACTCTGTTATACACATCACTATAGTATGCATCAAATTAAACGAGGCCACCAACCTGGATTATGATCTTGGCGCACTCATTGCAAGGAAACATTGTCACATACAGCCGCTGCATCGATTAAAAAAGAAAATAAGAATATCTTAGTATCAGGTGGTAAAATAAAACTTGATTTAAGAAATATATAAGAAATTTCTTCTGGGTACTAACTGGTGTAAACAGTGGCATGTTGTATGTGTGTTAAAGCTAATGGCATTGTCCAGGTGTGGAAGTTACAAAAGGAACGTCATAAATAAAGTATAAAGGAAAATAATATCCAGAAGCTACAATATTTCCAATGAAATAAGACACTTAACCATATGTTAATTCGAGAGGTAACTCACCTGTCCAGCAGCAGAAGCATGGTTTGTGTTAAGAATAGCATTTACTTCAGCATGACAAACATAACTAGAATAGGAAGAACAAAAAAACCATGATCAAAGTGATCCTGGCTAATGAAAAGACTTGAGCAAGAACATGATTAAGGTAACAGCAAGAGTGAAATATGATTTGAAAACACTCACGGGTACTTAGTCTCCAAAGGATTCCCAGTCCTAGATTTCTGAAACATATATATAGATTTATCAATCAATGAGAAATTTTAAATGATGGCAAAAGAAAAATAACTCAACTCCTGCCTTAAACACCAACCTTGGCCCATGGTAACTTGTCATCAGAACAACCTCTTGGAAATCCATTATAACCAATGCCTGCCACATAAGAAATAAAACAAGGCATGAAACATGTGTTTCACAAAAATAAATAGATTGGATAAGAGTACAGAATGAACTTACCGAGAATTATATCATCTTGACTCACTAAGCAAGCACCCACCTACATTATCAATAACAACGTCAATATGCATAACATTTAAAATCAGCATTGCAAATTATATGCACTATCACTATAATATTTTTACACATACATCCAATCATATTAAATATCTGTTACAATATTCAGGTACTAAGATACTAAGTATATTTAGAATATGATTTTGATCAGAGATAGGTGTATAAATAATTACAAGTATAGGTGCATGGAAATTAGGGTCAGTTTGAATTGGCAAAAGCAATTGTGAGGGTGCTTAGAAGAACTTATGAAAATAGCTTATCACATGTTTATAAGTTGTTTTTGGCTTATTTTCATAAGTTCTGCAAAATAGCTCATGAAAACAACTTATAGCTTATAAAAAAACAATTTAACTTCATTTTATCTTTTCCTGCAGAAATATATTGTGAATTTGAACCCTTGTTCAAACCAACAAGAACAAAGATGTGGAGCAAATAACAATGACAACCAACAACAAACAGTTCAAGCAACACTAATCAACCAAAAAATCAACTAGCAACTTATGTGTATGGCAAATCCACAATCATAACCAAAGAACAGAGATAAGAGAGTAGAGGAACAAAACCACTAATATAATAATATTATTTCCCAGTTTGGCTTAATTGACCTTTGTCTGCAGGGAGAATAGCTCTCCAAATCACTACGAGTGAGTCCTTACAGGGATATAAAGAGGTTACAAGTAATTAACTTCAACGATAAACCATAATTTCCACCCTTTTGTCAAGTCCATCTCAGTCCACAACAAGATCTTAAGAGAAAATCAAGAGAGAGAGCTTAAATTCTTCAGCTAATGAGATCTCACTATCCCTATCCAAGGTGTTTAAAATATTTTTCTCAAATCCTAGAACCTCGCCCAAGAGCTCTCGACACTCAAAACCTTAGCCTTTGTAGGAGTCACACATTGGATAAGAGATGGTTTGAACAAGTGTTTATAAATGGGGCAATCTTCACCTCACAAGCTGGTTTTGTGGCGTTGAGTTAGGCTCAAGCACAAATTCTAAGATCCTTTTCGTGTTCCCTCTCTCTAAGATTCCATTTTGCGAGTTGTTACAAATGCTATCAAAAAACAGCTATTTATAGGTAAAATTACACTGCACGACTCGAGTCAACTTGATTTGAATCATGCATAGCCATGACTTGAATGACGCACTTCCACAAAAAAATAGTTTATACATAAGCACTTATCATGATAAGCAATTAAGCACTTATGCTATAAGCTTTCAATTGAGTTGTTTAATCAAACCAAACATAACCTTGATCTCTAAAAAAATAAGTACAAAACATTTTGGTATAAAATATGACCTGCCTGTTGGGGTCTTTGGATCTTTCAGCAGACAAAAACGCAATAGCCATGAAATAATCATCCCAAGACAAGTATCTGCATAAAATCAAATCAGTTAAATAAACACGAGCTAAAGAGTAAATAAAAGAATTTAGAAATGAAATTACCCTTTGCGCTTGGTGGGGTCGAAAGGGTCCCCAGAACTTCTAACTCGTGAAGAAGAAGATACGGTGCCGTTTTGTGAGGGATTGGTTTTGGATGAGTGAGTTTGGGAGCGGTAGAAGAAATGAAGAGCGATTGCAGAGGCTAAGGCGCCAAACGCAGTTGCGGTGGCAACTAGAGTTACTTCTCGAGAGTTCATGGAGTTTTCAAATCACAATTATGAATTTTTGGGGCAAAACAGTTTCAATTGTCTTGTGGATTCAATGGAAATGGTAGAAAGCGGGAATGTGACAGTATTTTAGGTCAGGTGCGCGGGAAATTTCGGAGGGATTTTTCATTTACATTTAGATCTAACACATTAATTTAATAAATTTAAAAAGGGTCTGCTAACCGGTGCCATTGGGGCACTGGTTAAGCATACCATAAAAGAGAATTATTACTATAAAAGGAAACTGTTTTTGACTTTATTATAAATTAATTACACAATTTCAATGCATTAATTACTATATAATTTCCTTTTTCATATCCTTAACCAATGCCCTGGGGGCACCGGTTAGCATTTCCCATTTAAAAAATATGCAGTTTTGTAATAGAAATAACATTTTTTTACTTTTTCTCAAGGTGAAATTTTAACACAATGTATTTACTATTTTAACACATTGTTTCTTTGGCTTTGTCTAATATGCGCAGATAAAATTATCTATTTTGTCCTTTTGAGCTTAACTAAGTTAGTATGAACAATGCATGATATATGCAAGGTTTGAGGTTCAAATCTCGGCTGCCACCAAAAAAATAAAATGATCTTGCATCATGTACAACTGCATGGGTGTCTTTTTTACTATTAAATCAATAGATCATATTGTATCTCGTTTATTTAATGGTGAATTTTTCTGATCCAATGGTGAAAAATAATATGTGCATGATATAAAACTTATCTCACTTGTGCACTGTAGAATTGGTTTATTTGTATTTATATTTTCTTTAATGGATGTGTTAAAGGGACTAGGGCATTTTTCTTTTTGTTTATGCTATTGTAATGTGATATATTATTGATATTAATATTTTCCTGCCTTTAAAAAAAGATATATTGATATTTTATGTCTGTCAAAATTATTAAAAAAAAAAAAAGAAGCTATATTGATGCATATGAAATTGACTAGTTGGAAAACTAACAACTTATTTTTTGCTGGTAGAATTACTAGGGTTAATCTTCTTTGTCTTGCATTTTAGTCTCTCTCATGCAAGCTACCAATATCTCAGCTTTTGTGTGAGATGAGGCTGATAAAAATGTAGAGATCATGGTCATCTCTAATATGAGGTTTCAAGATCATAGGTAAGTTTTGACCTTTACAATGTTGCATGATTAACTTAGTTTTGAACTTCAGAATAGTAGTAGTCGTACATTAATAATGAATTTAGTGTTGAAAAAACATTTTTCTCCAAGATGTTGTACGATATTGCAACATCGTATTTCATGCATACCTTTATTTTAACCAAGTTATGCCTTAGCCAGTCTTTGATGAAGATGATGAATCATGTATTTTCAAACACACTAAAAGATGTGGTAATACGACCAACATGAGTTGAATCTAGAGGAACGTTGTATTGGATCTCCAAGATGTGTTTTCCAAATAAAACAATAAAAAAAGAGAATTGTTCTTTTCCCATTTATTTTTCCTCATTCCCACTCTACATGAGTTAATTCACGCCAATACATTTACGTGAGTCAATTCACTTTGAAAATACATCTACGTGAGTTAACTCACGCGCTTGACTGTTTGACGGAAATGAGCAAACACAAATGGGAGAAGAGCAATTACCACTAAAAAATGCCTAAAGATATATGAAAGAGAATGCTCATGGTGGGCTTGGGCCTATATCTTATCCAACACTATAAGAATTGATTTCTACTCTTCGCCTAGTAAGTTTTGCTCCCACTCAGTCAAACTGACCAAAATACCCTTGCGTTAGTTAACTAACGCAAATGCAAACTCACGCAGGGTATAACATGTGTGATTTAAGTCAAGTCTCGCCGCATGAGTGAACTCACGCAGGGTATAACACCTACTAAGTTAACTCACGCAAGTAGCAATATCAAGATTTGCCTTTTTCACTTTTTGTTATGCTGCACTCAATTTATTTTTTTAATTCAATTCCAATTGTTATTATTTTATGTTGCTGCAAGTTACTACTCAATCCCATTTGATTTCCTTTTTGCTGCACCTGCCATTCCATACTTATTGCTGCATAATTAAATTCCAAATAAGTTGCTGCTGTTCCATATTAAATTGTTGCTACGGTCAACGGTGTTGTTTGCCTTTCCAATTGCTTGTAATTGATGTGATGCATCGCTGTCCTGTGTAAATTCCCATCATTACTGCACTGCTGTTCTATTGCAAGAGCATATTGATATTGCAACTAACGTGAGTTAACTCACGCACATGTTATACCCTACGTGAGTTAACTCATACGGTGTGACGCATGTGTAAAACAAACAAAATTTTAAGTCATGTTAATTTTACACTTACGTTTGTTAACTAACGCAGGGGTATTTTGGTCAGTTTGACTGGGTGGGAGTGAAACTTGATGGGCAAAGAGCAGAAATCATAAGAATTATGTTGTTCTCCCAACACGTTTTGCTAATTCCCAACCAAACTTCTGAAAATGTTCTTACGTGAGTTAACTCACGCTAGTGTTAATTTTGCGTGACTTGACTCACGCTAGTGTTAATCTATGTGTGAGTTAACTCACGCATGTGTTAATTTTAACATGAGTAAACTCACAGAGAGATTTACACATGCGTGAGTTAACTCACGCAGGGGCAATTTAATCATTTCAGTTGTAAATGAGCAAAATTTGTTGGGAGAAAAGCATAATTCACACTAGAAATTACTAAAAAGAAAGCACAAACAAGAAAAATGTAAAAAATAAAATAAAAATTATTTAGAATTTACTCTTTTTCATTAGAAAAAGAGGTGTCAAATGGGCTGGCCCGGCCCAGCCCTGAGAGACCCGACTACATAAATGGGTCAGCCAATTATAATTGAGTCGCATATTCTACGACCCGTCCGACCTGTATGGGACATGGGTCAGCCCGGGCCGGCCGTTTATTTTTTACTATTAAATTTTATTCACTCTTTTTTATGTATTTTTTATATATTAGTCACTCACCACTATTTTTTTTTCTAAAATATGAATGGATGGACATAAAAGTGTAGGTAATTTTTACATTAACATTGAATATTAATAAAACTCTAGATTATTCATTCAATTAAATCAAATTAATAATTTATAAAATTTGAAATTTTAAAACTTTAAGCTAAATTCATTCATTTTTATTAAGTTTATTTATTTAAATATTTTTTTTAATAAATTTTAAAATAGTTGATATTTTTTTTACAAGAATCAAATTAAATAGTAATAATGGGTCATCCCGGCCCCATTTTTGCATGGGCTTGGGCCAAAAAAGCCCGAGTATATTTTTGGGTTAGTTTTTAGGCCCGGCCCAACCAAAAAATATGGGCCGATGGACCGACCCATTAGCCAGCCCATTTTTGACAGCTCTAATTAAAAAGTTTGATTTAAGAGGTTTTTCACACTACATTTCACAAAGAGGAATAACATCCCTTCATGATAAAAAAAAGGTAAAAAAAATGAAGAGTTTTATTTATAAAAAAAAAATACAAAGAGATATAACATCAACTGGTCATACTTTCAATTGGAAAGTACAGCTAACAAACGAAATTTCAATAATATCTTTATTCTACAATGAATGACTAGTTATATGTATAAAAAAAAAAAAGTCTTAACATAAATGACTCTTTTGATTTTCATTGTAATGTTAATTACTGTTTTTTAAGGAATGTTAATTACTTTATAATTGTATCATTTAATTATTTATCATATATGTCAATATTTACTTTATATTTATGATAATAATAAATACATTAATATTTAACCAGAGTAATTTAATAAATATATATTTTTCTCTCTTTCATTCATACACCGTACACATTTATCAATCTTTTGTGAAAATATAATATAAGTCGGACATTGTAGAAGTAAGGGATACATTTTCTTTTTAATTTTTTAAACATAACACTTGGTTAGCCACCAAAACCCGTCTACAAACCCACTATTTTGTGTTGTGAGCTAACCATACTGCTTTATTTTATTTTTTGAATTTTTTCAAGTATGAAAATTACTAATTAAAACCATTTAATCATCAATTATAGGGTACTAAAACTATTTAATCATCAATTATAGGGTGCTAAGAAGGACAAATCTCTCTCTCACACACACACAAGAGAAGGATAAATTCAGGCACCCATCGAGTTGGGATGGAGCCAATAGGTTTAAGGCAATAATATTACTTTGGGAAACGTACTACAATGGGTTAGGTTGGACATGAAGCATGTGAATGTTTGGGAGTTTGGATATGCCATGCCTTGCAATCTTTGCAATCTCCCTAACCCCCCATTATGATCAGCTTTAGGAGCATAAATCTCACAAAGCACCATTTGAGGGAGTGATGGAGGCCACTTTAGCACAATGATTCATTTATCATGGCCTCCAACTAAGCCTTGTGTAAACATATTGTTCCTTGGGTCCCAATGTCGAGAACCCCAAAGTCCTTTACATTCAAGCAGGATCGTTTAGGTGCTCTTTGCCAGTTGTAGCATAAGAGTGTACCTTTATATATGATTTCAACTTTTTACAATGACGAATGGGAGAAAATGGAAATGATCCCATTATACCTGTTCTTTTTGTTTCTTTGCAAGAAACTTTCATTTTCCTTTTGTTGTGCTGCTTTGAAATCTAGTGAATAACAACTTTCTTTGGGTAGAAATCAATGAAATAACAGCAATTTATTACAAATAAGATGAATTATATTTTGACACAAATTTATGCATCAACATATTATCATACACTTTTCTGTTTGTCAATTACCCTAAAACATTTGTTCGAAAACCCGCTTTTCAACTTTGATGACCTAGATTCAATACCATAACATATCATAAATATGAAGAAAAAAAATACAGTTTTCCGTTTTTCTATTATTATTTTTTTATCTCTCTTCCAATCAAATCAACAATGTATCTATAAAGAGACTAACTTTTGTGTTAAAATATTATTGCTGAAAAATTAATAATGGTCTAAATTAATAATATCACTTTCTTACGAATCTAGTTTGTAAACTATTAAAATTAAGTAGTCCCTAAACTATAAAAATACATCAATTAGGTGTCTAAATTATCATGAAAAACAATTAAGTAGTACCTAAACATTCAATCTTCTTTGTTAAATTCCTCTTGTCAACCATAAACATAATCCACAATCAATATAAGGGATATATTGTTTGGGTTTGTGCAAGAAGGATTACACCACGACAATTTAACACTGGGATGGAAAAATGAAAGGTGGTGAACAAGAGTGCATGAAACCATCTCACAAAGTTTCCGCCAACTCATGAAAAGGAGCTGGAAAGAAGCATTCACATCACAAGCATAGCATGTGGATTAGGCACCATACTATACCAGACCCAGTATGACCAAAAAGCATAGGTATGCATGCTTACATATATCGATTTGGTTTTAATTTAACACGCAATTCAGAGTATATCTCCAATGATAAAAAGAAGAGCATAATTAGTGTATATATACAAAATATTCAAAAAACTTGCAAGTTGTTGAGATGGCCGAGTTGGTCTAAGGCGCCAGATTAAGGTTCTGGTCCGAAAGGGCGTGGGTTCAAATCCCACTCTCAACAAATATTCTTTTTCACCCTATTTTTTCAAAATCTGAAAGCGCTTTCCAATAAAATTATGTTTCGATCAAAAATGAGGCTCTGGCTGTCTATGGGGTCTATAATAATTATATTCTTTTTTTACATTTTATGGTATTTATTTTGAATGAGAGAGGAAAAAAGTAAAAAAAAGTATTGACAAATGTAAAAGATGTTTTATTTATTTATTTATTTATTTGAGTAAAAAAAAACATTTCATTTTTATTTATTATATACTTCATCCGTTCCTATATCTAAACATCTATTTGACTTTGTTTTTGTCCATAAATGTAAACCCTTTTTAAATTACTATATATATATATATATATATTTATTTATTTATTTATTTCTAAACATACCCCTAATTAATACTACTAACTTTTCTTGAAATATGAAAAGTCAACTTTAATACACAAACAGACAAATGACAATTTGGTAATATTAACACACAAAACAGACACATTAATTACACTGACAACTTTTTTTAACAAATATAAAAAATGCAAAGGGGGTTCACATACACGGACGGAGGGAGTATATTCATTTAATTTGTTTAAGAGCGCTGATATGAGATGACGTAGATTTCTTTTACCTCAATTATAGTTTTGGGTTCAAATTTATGCTTGATGGTACGAAGTGTTTGTGCGCAAGAGATTTTTTTTTTTTGTCAGATAGTATGGTGCCGAAATTCACTTTTTAAAGTGAAGAAGCGGGGTTTTGAAGATCGAACTTCGGCCCTTGTATATAACAATATATTGTCTATGCCATCTAAGTTATGCTCATGGGGACACACGCGGAAGATATATGATTACACTAAAACTTATTCACTTTGATTTTCTTGGCAATGGCTCTGTTCTTGTCTACCAATCAATGGATTGTATGACCCATTCGTGTTTTTGCCTTGTTCCTGAGTGTTTTTCAACCTAGGTGTTTTTTCAAGTTGATTTGGATAAAATTTGGTGTAAGTTTGTTGTGCTTCAGCGTCGATTTTGAGTTTTATTGTTGGACAATTGTCTGATTGATTTGATGAGATTTCTATTGTTGGGTTTCTAGTTGGTTAAACTTTTATTTCGGTTGGTTTGGTTTGGTTCAATCGGTTTTAGTTCGGTTTGGTTCTTCTCGATATTGGTATGATTGATTTTCCTTTGCAATGGTTCCTCTCTATGACTTCTGCTACTCATCCCTTTACAAGTTATTGCGATGGTTTCTCTCTTTTGCTTCTACTCTTTCCTTTATACGTTATTCTGCTTGGTTCCTTCTTTACATATGTGTTATTCTTTGGTCGTTGCCTTTCTGCATTTTTAAGGTTAATTTGTAACAAGTTTAAAACTCATCAAGCTTCAACTTTAAGGAGAGTGTTGGAATATTAAATGGTTATGGTTTTTATTATTTAGGCTAAATTAAACCATAAGTCATGTAAGTTGTTTAAATGTAATAAATTGACCATTTAAGTTTTTTCACATCACTTAAGTCTTTTAAGTTAATTAATTGCAACAAGTACTTAATCCTTTATGTTTTTTCCCTACTAATTAAGTTTTTTAAGTTATCTAACTATAACAACTTGTGGATTACATATCTTAAAAATGTAAGTTATTCAGTGTTTAAATTTTGCAATTAAATAACTTAAAGGTCGTAGGTGATACAAAAATACTTAAGAGACTAACTTGTTACATTATGTCAAAAAAAAACTTGTTATAATTAAATAACTTAAAAGATTTAAATGGTACGAAAAAAAACCTAAATGACCAATTTGTTATAATTAAATAACTTAAAGGACCTCTGATGCAGTTTAAACTATTATTTATTATTGAGTGCGTTTTTGTTTCTTGGTTGATAAATTCTTGATGTTTCCTATTAATGCATTGTGACTTTATCGCGAGATGTATATAGTTTATTTAACTTATGATGTTGGGCCTTATATATTTATGAGTTACTAATAAGGTTATTTTATGGTTTACTAGATATTTTATGAGTTTAATTGTGGTGGATTGACAATTCAAAACAATTTTGCACACACAACCAATCAAAATATTTAGAATCGCCACACTAGTTAAAGATTTTAATTTATGTGGGCCAAACGTAGCATTTCAGAATATATTGATTGGTTGTGTGTGCTTAATTTATGTGGGTCAAACGTGACAATTCAAAATATTTTGATTGATTGTGTATGCAAAACTGTTTTGGAGTGTCAACCCACAACTATTAAACTCATATTTTATTTGTAATATTTATTTTCATAAATTACATTATTTGCATCACAGAAGCCATAGCCTTTTTCTCATGCCTCTATTTTGTTATCTATATATTTTTTTAACGGAAAATGCCAGCAAGCTAATTGTTAATCTTTGTTAAGACTTAAACCATAAACCTCAACTCTTTTAATCCTTAAACCAATTAAATTACCTAACTCTCCTTAACATCTATATTGTTAACATGTAGCTTGTTTCGATTCTCGTCGAGAATTCTACCCATCATTATTCTGATGTTAAGTTCCCAAAAATTTGGGAATGTGCTTGCTTTGTTTTTGATATTTGGTTCTATTGAAAGAAGAAAAGCAAGAGAGTTTTAGCTTGAAATTAAAATTCGGAGTTTCAACATTTGCAGTTGACGTTATATCTTGAATTTATTACTCAACTTACTTTTAAATAAATATATTTAAATATTAAAAAATTATATTTAACTCCATTTTATTCATAATGGATGTATAAAATTATTTTATTTGATATTAATTTGTTTTTCTAGAGAAATTTAATATTAATTTGTGTCACCAGACAACTAAACACGATGTAGATTTTATTCACACATGATACCAATTATTAGAATAATGAAGAAAATGAGTAAAAGGAATGCCCCCACCCCCAAAAGATGAAGGAAATGATCTCATGAGTGTTGGTCAGTGTGGCACAATCATGGTCAGCCCCTCCCTATATTATTAGGCCATTAGCCACTTTCCCACGTGCCAACCTGCCCTTAGCGTGGCCTGAGTTGCCAAATGCTTGTTTAGAAAGTAGCTCTTTTTAATTTTAATCTCTACGTACGGGACATGCATCAAGCCCTACCAAAAAGCTACGATAAAATTATAAAAAATGCTAAATATTTTTAGAGCACGGTATTTTATGCATCAAGCCCTATATTATTCAAGACAAAATTACGATAAAATAATTTTTCAAGACAAAATACTATTTTATGTATTCTTAAACAATATCATTAAGTGTAACAAAAAAAAAACAGTATTCCTAAACAATCTCATTAAGGCATTAAGCACATAACTCTCATTTTCTCTTTCTCTCAAGATATATATCTGTATAGAGTGTACATCAAACATTTTTCATTTTTATAAACATGTTATGTATCCAATATGACTTGACATACAAATTAAAAAAGAAAAAGCAAAATCAGTATATCATATTTTACGGAAGTTGTATTTTTTGGGTCGAAATATGAAATATGTCTTTAATTAAGTAGGCTAATATGCCAAAATGGACCTTATATTTTTAAACATGTTAGATTTGGATTTCTACAAAGCTTAGTTTAACGACTCAACCTACTCTTTCCGTTGTCAATCATAAACAAATTTTAATTTTTTTATTCATTTAATTAATGATGTATATGATTTATATCATATACATCATTAATTAAATGAATAAAAAAAATTAAAATTTGTTTATCATTGATAACAAAGAGAGTACCTGCACCATATTTACCGGAATGTGCTACAATTACCTTGGAAAAAATCAAGCATATCATTATCCCTATAGTTATAACCACTTATTTTGATTTTTTTTACCAAAATTATTACTATGACATATTATTATTTTTTACTTGCTTATATGGCCGGGACTCTTGTCACTCAAATCAGTTACATGTTGGTTATAAGTTTAATTGATTTATAACACCTCACTAAAAGTTCATATTAATTCCCCTGGAAAAAAGTTCATATTAATATTAAAGTGGTTCTGAATACTACTTATGTTACAACAAGTCTACAATGTGTTAGAGGCTTCTATTAAAAAACTCCAAATGATTTTACCAAACTTTATGTTTCGTACTTGGATAAAGATGACAATTATCAAAACCTTGTTCAATGTTTAATGATATTTGATCAATAAAACAACTTTTTGAAAGAGAATTCACTTTAAATAGCTGCATGCATGTATATTTTTTTTTTCTTCCCTTTTTTTTTAAAATAAATAAATAATTGCGTGTACATAAATATAAATAGGATTGTTTGGTAAATTTTTTTTTTTTGATAGGATTGTTTGGTAAAATTGCGTGTACATAAATATAAATAATTGCGTGTACATAAATATAAATAGGATTGTTTGGTAAAAAAAAATTTTTTTGAAGAGGATAAAATGAAATATATTAACACATGAAAACGTTATTCCCGGCACAAGGTGTACCAAGGAAAAACAGCAATGTCTGAACAATTAATTACAATGGGAAACAGAAACAAGAAAATAAATACAACTTGAAAGAAGCTATTATTAGCCTATGCCCAAAATGGTGAACGGACTAAGCCACCAGCCATGAAAATTGAAGGGAAGAGTAACGTACTTCTCCTTCAACCACATATAGGAGATGACCTTGATCCTATCAACCACCTGAAGAACGGGGCTTTCAGAGCCTTTAAACAACCTATTGTTTCGTTCCTTCCAGATTTTCCAAACTGTTGCATACCATATAACCTGTAACAACGAACGCCGCGTATTCCCAATTCCACCGATGTAGCTAAATTGGTGGAAATGATCAGGCACATAATAGGGGTTGGTCACCGAGACACCAATCCAACTGTAAATCGAATGCCAAACTGAACCCAAGATATTACAATGTAAAAATAAATGAGAAGACGATTCGACTAGGTCACACCCTGCCACACACGTCCTAGAATCATGGTTAATAACACCACGCCGGAGAAGATTGTCCTTTGTAGGCAACCTATCCCGAAATAACCGCCAAGCAAACAACACCACCTTGAGG
>Ga0228711_1001512_pt1 | contig 34338 bp, 24 predicted proteins | sample MedpolnodulmetaG_2_FD_177996 | JGI IMG/M metagenome (GOLD analysis project Ga0228711, IMG submission 177996) | Root nodule microbial communities from Medicago polymorpha collected in Santa Monica, California, United States - brown nodules | ecosystem: Host-associated > Plants > Roots > Nodule... | reverse complement strand
AGTAGATGTTTTTTTTTTTTAAGGATTGAACTAGTAGATGTTAAAAATGTTAGGGGTGGAATTTGATATGTTACGACTTAGCAGGATACGAGTTCAAATCAATATGCATTTTCCCACTTTTTGCTAGTAGATAAGCGTGCGAGCTTTGCCGATAATTCTTTAGAGGCAATAAATAAGCAAATTATGCTGAAGTGATATTTTAAAATCTTATTTATATTCTTGATTTGACAACTAACTACTTTACTACAAAATAATTATTTAAACAATACAGATAAAATGGATAAGAGCATTGCTATTGATCACTACAAATTTTATCTCGAACTAGAATGTATCACAGACATGTTTTAGCCAATTGGAATTCTTGTTGGCCGGAAATCAAGAAAGGCACTGTATATAATTTAGAAAAGGTATTAAGCAATGCAATTATACGGTCCGGAGATTTTCATGATAATATCCTTCGCTGCAACTATCATTTTCCAATGGATAAATATTTTGGGCGTAGTATCCGATTGATCATTGATCACAACTCTAAAGAAAACATTATCTTGCAAAACAGATAATTTGTAAGAACTATCTGTTTTAGGCAAGAAAGAATGATAATAAGTGAATAAAGTTAGGAAACTAAAGTCTATGCAAGAAGTTTAAATTTAAGCTATATGTTTGCTGCACAAGTTTGTAACTCAACAATAATTACTGGCACATCCTAGTGGTCATTTTGATAATAATGATGTCAGAATTGGTACATTCTTACATGCGTAATTCCCATTTGTTAAGATCTACCTTTGATTTCTTTTGAGGATCTTACATTTTTTTTTTCCGATAAGCTTTTGAGGATCTTACATTCATGTTGTTGATTTAGCTGATGGGCACATTGCTGCATTGTGTAAGCTAGATGATCCTAAGACAGGTACTATTCATAATTTGATCAAATTCTTCTAATAATTTATTCAGTCCATTCATTTTGGTAGACTCCTTGACAAAAGCAATGGTTGTGAACTGATGTTGGATTCCCATAATCAATGATAGTTGTTTTTTCTTTGGCGCGTTTTTAGATTTTCACTTTTATGTGATGCTGTTTTGGTAACATTTCATGTCTGCACATACAGGTTGTGAGGTTTATAACTTGGGAACAGGAAAGGGAACATCAGTTTTGGAGATGGTTACAGCTTTTGAACAGGCCTCTGGAAAGGTAACAAACTGATGATTCTATTTATGATCCTTTTTATTTTGCTATCCCTTGCTCTCATTCTTATAATTTATAAATGTCATTTGATGGTCTCTTTATGTTGATATAGCATAAGGACTTGGCTTAGTGTTAAGATAATCATTTATGATAGTAAGTTGTGTTCAACTTATTTCCATTACGTCAGTTGTAAGTAAACTATAAAAATCTTCCACTTTGGCCCTAAGATAGATGATTTTTTAAATATTATGGGATATCTAACAAGGTTAGTTGTATTTTTATAAGATATACAAGGAAATGAAAAAATTAACGTGAAACAAGTTCATTGACACAACATGTGCAAAATGTGTCGGCAAAGAAACATCCGATCTTTCTATTCAACTGTTATTCAGTTTCATAGCTGAACATATTGAACAAACTCATTTATTTATATTCAGATTAAGCTATTGTTTAGTGCAGGACTAATTAATTTATACATTTTTTTTACTATTTAGAAAATTCCAATTGTAAAGGCTGATCGGAGACCTGGAGATGCTGAAGTTGTTTATGCATCAACAGAAAAAGCAGCAAAAGAACTTAACTGGAAGTAAGTGTGGATTTTCTCAAGCGAATGCTTTCGTGATATTTAGTTGTTCTAAAAGCTCTCCTCTCTGTTTATTCAATTCTTTTTACGGAAATTCAATGTTTTTGGTGTCTCCAAATTTTGCAAATATTATATCATGACTATTTTCTTCATCTGATCAGAAATGTAGGCAAGTTTTCTTGAGTTAATTGTTTTCCCCTTTTCCTCACAAATTTATGTTCCTTGTGCAGGGCTAAATATGGCATTGATGATATGTGCCGTGATCAATGGAATTGGGCTAGCAAAAACCCATATGGCTATGGTGAATCTGAAGAGTGAATATTCTTTCAAATCCATTTGACATTGATCATTTATTTATATTTATACAAAATAAGTTATCTTTTGGGGTCTTTTGAATCCTATACGCCACTACAAATTCAGTTTTATTTAGAGTTTTTCAAACTTTTTTTAGCGATTCTAAGATGGAGATAACTTTTGTAATTATGAATTTTAATTATGAGGCAAATAAGTGGTGGTGTTTTTTTTAAAGTAGTGGTTTAAGTTAAAGGTTCGCTTACAGGCTACTAAATAGATCTTCTCATGTTCTTTAACATGATTGCATCCCGTTTTGTAAATCCCAATCACATTTTTGAGCTGGATGACTTGCAGATATAATGTTACCGGGAAGTCATATTTATACGACTATTTTAAAGACAGTTTTTGAACCTCTCTCTCGTATTTATGCTGTATTTTTACTATTTCTTTATATTGTTTTGATTTTCATATAAATACTTGCATTTCTTTGCATATCTTTAATTGTCCTAAAAAAATTATACAAATAATAACATAGCTCAATTTAACTTACCGCATTCTATGTTTTGTTTTTCCTTGACTTTCGTGTTGAGTTGGACGTTTATAATTTAACAAAAACAGTTTGAACTACAGTCAATTTGAATCCCAACTAGACCATGTAATTCAACCAAAAACTCGAAAAAGGAAAGATGTACAGATATTAGTATTTCTAAAAAAAAGTACGAATATTAGTATATTACTCAAAAATAGGCTAGTCATTCTTTGTGGTATTTAGTTTTTGGTTTTATATTTGTTTCCATCATCTCATCTCTTTCACCTTATTGAGTGAATTGTTGTAGAGTTGTATTTATCTATATTTCCAATTTGAGCCAGAGACTTGTGAATCATTTTATGTAACTGTATTGAATATAAAGAGGATTATATTCATATGAAGGATACTGCCAAACTGGTATGTCTGTATCAATATTCGCTGGTTGTAAATTGTAATCGGGATCAGAAATCAGAATATTATAGACTATATCTAGTACTTTTATTTATTTCATGCTCAAAGATGGGAGTTAGATCATAAATGCCAAGAATCACAGGCTACTTGCTTTGAATGCCATGCAAGTTCACTTGACATTAGACAAACACAAGATGCAGGTTTCTCTTCTATCCCAAAGTTGAGGTAATCATGATTCAATCTTAATCCACCGAGGAGAAGCTGTCCAATCTTTCCAGCTACAATACTTTCATCTTCATGCCACTTTAATTGCATCGAATCTACTACACTGCTTTGACCTATGTCTCAGAAATATGATGCAATATTAACACCATCCGGAAGATGTCTCTTTCTTCTTGTGTTATGATAAATTGCATTTAGGAAACTTATTTAACTATGCATGTAAAACTAGATTCCATTGTTAAGGCAAGCATGTATCTTCTCGTATTTCAAATCAATATCAATGGAGTATTAACCTTTTTTTAGCGTGATTTGTATGGACAGCAAACAATGCTTTGACTCTATTCAATTATTCAATTATGTGAATTTAGCACACCCATCTTACAAAAACATATTGCTAAGCAATTCACCTAAGTTTTTCATGCAAATTAAAATATGAAAATAGGAAGAAAAAATATTTTAAAAAATTCTTTTAACATAAATATGAGTTAAATAGAACTCCACCAATCAACCTTACCATTAATGTTGATGGCAGCCGGATTGGCAACCCTTAGAGCTTGATTTCGTGGTTTGATTTGTCACCCTTCCAAATTATTAGGTATATTTTTCTAGCTAAGTAGTTGAATTACGATTATGTGATTTGTTTTAGAAACTCTCCTCAATGTGTTGATATTCTTCATAATCAAATTCCAAGATTTCACAAATTTGTTACATTGATTCAAGACATTAAAATCTTCTCCACCAAGACTGATGTATATACCCAGACTCTCCGAGACGGAAATAATTGTGTTGTTTTTCTAGCTAAGGTAGGCGCTTCCTTTAGCATAGAACACAAGATTCGTCACTCCCCTCCTCATGATCTCTTGATCTCCTCCACATGGACTCTTGTCAACTCGATTCCGTAGAGTTTAGTTTTTTCTTATATTTACTTTGTCGGTTTATCTCTCTGTTTCTTTAGCCCTGTAACCAAAAAAATCAACAACCGTATATTCAAAAAATAAATTGCATTTTGAATTTAGTTAAAAAAATTTCAAGATACCAAAATAAGTTTTTTAAACTAATTTCCAACATATCTATAATTAAATAATATATTATATGAACTTGATTAATATCTTGATAAAAACTTTATTAATTTAAAAAATAAAAACTTACCAAAAAAATATAAAAAAAAGTTACATGGAATGAAAGAAAGGGCACGGAAACGAAAATCTAGCGTAAGGAAATCACATATAGGAGCTATCCCGTTGCTTGTAACATTTCAATTTCAAAACCAAGTCCACACACTCCTCCATAACAAACAAACGCGCTTTCACCTTCAACAGCTTCCTCTTTCTCTTCCTCGCCGTAACCGTCACCGGCGATCTCATCTACCAGATCGCGCCGATAACTCTTACCGGAACCGTTCCATCTATTAGATCCGATCTAATATGGAAAACCTAATCTCATTAGTCAACAAAATTCAAAGAGCTTGCACCGCCTTAGGTGACCACGGTGAATCCAGTGCACTCCCTACTCTTTGGGATTCTCTTCCTGCTATCGCCGTCGTTGGTGGCCAGAGTTCTGGAAAATCCTCCGTATTGGAGAGCGTTGTCGGCAAAGATTTCTTACCTCGTGGATCAGGTATTTTTTGATACAATTGGCGATTGTGAATTGTGATTTGAAATTTGTTCATAATTGATGCGTTTTTGTAGGGATCGTTACTCGGAGACCACTTGTTTTGCAGCTTCACAAGAGTGACGAGGGAACAAGAGAATATGCTGAGTTTCTTCATCTTCCGAGGAAAAGATTCACCGATTTTGGTAACTTTTCTTTTGTCACTCTAATTTTGGCGTTTTTTTCTCATTGTTGTTAAAATCATTGTGTTGTATGGGTCTCTTGTTGAGATTTTACTGATTTGAATGTTTTTAACTCTATTTGACCATTTTCAAAATGTTTCTATATATGTATGAATGGATGTTAATGAATTTTTGTTTTTTTGTTCCTTTTCTCATTGCTAATTAGTAAATGATTGTGTTGTGTGTACCTCCCGTTTAGATTTTACTCATTCAAATGTTTTTGACTCTATTTGACCGATTTTGAAATGTTTCCATGTATGTATTGAATATGGATGGTAATGGTGATGGTTTAATTTGTGTAGCTGCGGTGAGGAAGGAAATTCAAGATGAAACGGATAGAGAAACCGGCCGATCCAAACAAATTTCAACTGTCCCTATTCATCTTAGCATATATTCTCCCAATGGTTTGTTTGAATATTTTATTCTTTTTATTATCTATTGTTGTACTGCATACCTTATTTCTACATATAATATGTAGATCTGTTGGTAACAATGCTTAAGTATAGAAGCATCATCTTGTGGCCTATTTGTTCGCTCATTTTATTCAAGTGTTGAATTACGGGTGACCTTTTGTGACTCTTGCAGTTGTTAACTTGACACTCATCGATCTTCCTGGGCTTACGAAGGTTGCTGTAGGTATGCAATCAATTGACATGTCTTTGTTGTAAACGGTTTTAAGGCTATTTTAGTGTGAATTTTATTTTCGTAATGATGTACGAGATGCTCATAGATATTTTTGCATAACTGCAGATGGGCAACCTGAGAGTATTGTGCATGACATTGAGAATATGGTTCGCTCCTACATTGAGAAGGTAATGTTCATTCAAGTACTAAAGCTTTTAATAGGAAATAAAATATTGTCAGGATCAACTTATATGGTTTAATTTTTAAAAACAAATAACTAAGAAAAATATGGAGTGTAAAATCGTTTGAATTGTAGGATTGTAACACGGAGTGTAAGGTCCCACAAATAGACAAAATTGTAGAGATAAATAACTGAGAAAAATAACCTTGCCATAATCATCCTATAGAAACATAACTTTTATGACTGATTTAATCATAAAGATGAGAGTTTGACCGAAACAAATATAGATTTTTTTTATTAATTCCTACCACCGAATGATAATTGCATAGATTAAGAAGTTCCCAAGTTTGGAAGTAATTTCTCAACTAAAACCCAAGTCCCTATATTTAAATAAAAACCTCACCGAGTCCCATAAAAAAAGTCCAAGTTCAGTGCATCCCTTTATGCAATGAAAAAACAGATCAACTTCCGAGTCAAAAAACAAAACCCGGATTGTAAAGGTGCGAGTTGTTTGGGTCAAAAACGGTTCACCATGTGAAACCAACACAAGAGAAAACGCTGCCCCACGATTCAACGATTTTCCTCTGCACGCTTACCGCTCCGGTCTCTTCAACGATTTTCATGGTTGGATGATATCACAATCTTGATCGTGCTCTTAACAACCATTCTAGAAAGTTTATCTTGCAAAGTTCTCTGATGTGCAAAAATGATGTGCTTACCTTGTATGATGTATGAACGTCATTAATTTCAAAAACTGTGGCAAGTTCTTGGTATAAAATTTGTGTAAAAATTAGGCCCATGTACAAAAAGAAGTATGCTGAAATTGATGTTATTTTGCAGCCGAACTGTATAATTTTGGCTATTTCACCGGCTAATCAAGATATTGCAACATCTGATGCAATTAAAATTTCCCGTGAAGTGGATCCTACCGGTACTTTCAATATTTCCTTTTCTTTTGGCTTTTAGCGTTCCCCATTTTGAATGCATTTAACGAATCTTTTTATGGTTTGTTGAGAATCAACAATTCAATATTTCAATATGTTGTACATTTACACTGCAGATTTAACCATTATTCTAACTTTTTGCACTGTTGATTTTTGGAGAACAAGCTGACTGAATTGGACAAACATTAAGTAAATAGTTCGATGGTTTTCTAATCATTGGTTTATTTGTTTCAACTTTTAGGCGAAAGAACCATTGGAGTTTTGACAAAGATTGATCTAATGGACAAGGGTACCGATGCTGTTGATGTAAGTCCAATAATTTTTTTATTTTAATATAATAGCATGCAAACATGGTTATAGTTCGATACAAGGTCAAAACAACGGAAAAGGGGTCGAAGATCTTGCATATGTCTATTATTATTATTGTTGTTGTTGTTGTTGTTATTATTATTACTAGCATCATCATTATTATTATCTGTGAACTCTGCAACTTAGTGTTAGAATATTGGGTCCATAATCCCATTTATGTATATCTATATAACCTTGTAAACACTCATTCTTTGCAAGTAGTAAAATATAATACATACAATTTTACATGGTTCATCTGCCTGCATCAAGTCAGGCTCATTGGTTGAGTTAGTGCTGAGGTTGGGTATCATTCTATGGCATTGGTCACCTATGACTAATGAGCTTATCTGGATCAAGCAGCTAACTGATGAGTAGAAAGTTATAGAGGTCTCTCATATGAAGTTGCTTTTTGATAATTATTAGTTGCTCTCTCACCTTGCTTCAAATATGGTGTTTCGTGAGAAGACCAATCATATTGAAGTCCAATCATATTGAAGTCAATTGTCCATTCATCAAGGAAAATATTTGATCTAGTTGTATTGTCAGTAGTTACATTAATTCCAATGAACAACTAGCTTATATTCTCACTAAGTCTCTCAAATGCTCTGGATTGAGTTTATTTGGTGCATATAATCTATATCCTCCGGCTTGAGAGAAAATGTTAGTTCTAGTCTTCTAGATATTAGGCCTCTAAGACCATTTGTGTATATAACCTTACAAACACTCATTCTTTGTAAGTAATGAAATACACTACGTACTCTATTAGTTTCCTCGTTTCTTAAGACTGGCCTTTTTTACATGGATACTATTATTCCCATCGTTCAATAACTATCGATGTTATGTCCTTTTCTTTGTTTCATAACTACATGGTTGTTTTAGATTCTAAATGTTTATTAATGTTATTTTAATGATAAACATCAAAAGTTTAGAAATGGATAGAGTATCAATTGTCAAAATAACTGTTAGCCTTCCATATTGAGGATATGGGCCTGATTTCAATTGACCTGCATTCTTATTTATTTTCTATGAGAATCACTTGTTAAGTATGGAATCTAGACATAGTTTCATATTTATAAGAACTAAGGAGTTGGGTGAATTGCTCATAAAGCTTGAAATTTCTCGTGTTAAAGTGTCTTTCTGCCTCAAACCGATTAATCCTTGCTCACCCCCTCTTGAGTTTATAGCATAACCCTGATAATGATCAGTTGTTTTATTCTAAGAAGCTATAAAAGTAAATACTTGATTCTGTACTGATCCATGATATATACTTTTGCTTGCTCAGATGTTGGAAGGGAGAGCATATAGGTTAAAGTTCCCTTGGATTGGTGTTGTGAACAGATCACAAGCAGACATAAACAAGAATGTTGACATGATTGCTGCAAGGCGTAGAGAACGTGAATACTTTAATAGTACTCCTGAATATAAACACCTAGCTAACAGAATGGGGTCTGAGCATCTGGCGAAGATGCTCTCAAAGGTACATCTAAAACAATATATAGCATCATTTGCTGAAATATTAGGTTTTCATTTTATGTAAATCTGTTTTAGTAGCTTCCAACAACTAAAGTCATACTGATTTTTATATCAGCATTTGGAGACAGTAATCAAATCCAAGATTCCAGGCATTCAGTCTCTAATTAGCAAAACAATAAATGAAATTGAAACTGAACTGACTCGTTTGGGAAAGCCTGTTGCAGCTGATGCTGGGGTAAGTTTGCTCTTATTTTCTAGCCATTTTAAATTCTCTGTTCCAAAACCATTGGTTACCTTGTCTTTCCCTCCAGACTTTCGTCATTTGTGTGTGTTTATACGGGCATTCATCCCACATAATATCCATTTATTTTGATGAACATAAATATTGATGTGGTGATGATTGGATAATATGACACTCCATTTTCAGGGATCCTTATTAAGTGTTTTAATGTTGTCTAATGACTGCTTGGCCATCACATGCAGGGGAAGTTATATGCAATCATGGAAATATGTCGCTCATTTGATCAAATATTCAAAGACCATCTTGATGGCGTGTATGTGTTATACTTTTCTGATTGAAATTAACAATTTACTGTGCAATTCGTTTGTTTTTTCATGCTGTATTTCCTTGTTTTTGTGTCAATCTCCTACAGGCGACCTGGAGGTGATAAAATTTATAACGTCTTTGACAACCAGCTCCCTGCTGCTCTGAAAAGGTTGCAGTTTGACAAGCAGCTTTCAATGGAAAATATAAGGAAACTTATTACAGAAGCTGATGGGTACCAACCTCATCTTATTGCTCCAGAGCAAGGATACCGTCGTCTCATTGAATCCACTCTAGTTACTATCAGGGGCCCTGCCGAGGCAGCTGTTGATGCGGTATGTTTTTCACAAGAGAATTATCAATAGCAATTGAAATTTTGTACCCAATTTTTTTGAGAACTTATGTGGTAGTGGTGGTGTGCCATAAAGAATGTGTTGAAATAAAATACTTGATTAAAGAGAACCCATGTTTCTTATATTTCTGAGGTGATTACTTAGTTTATTTATTAGCTAGGAATTTGAAAAGGAAAAAAAAAAACTTTAGCCTCAAACATCAACCCTGTCTAAAAGCTGTAAATTAGTGATTTTTCTAATTGGATACTTTTTATGTATTATGTGTTTTTGTCTTAGTTAATCTACCTAAGCATTCAGCTTTAATCTTTTGCTGATCTCTTTGTTCATACTCATTGAATTCTTGTTTTGAATTGAATTGAATTCTTCCAGGTTCATTCGCTATTAAAGGACCTGGTTCACAAAGCTGTTAGTGAGACTCTGGTGTGTTCCTGGGACTTCTCATTTTACATTCCTGTTTTATTTCTTGCTGCTATATTTGTTCTAAATAAATTGTATAATTGCTGGTGCTCTTATTTTGCTGGGGCATTCTAGAGACAATGTTCATTTTGAAACAGCATTTGAATGGCTTCAATTTTAGAAGTTGAAATGTGCAGAGCTTTCGGGTTTTCTTTGATTGAGTACTAAGATATTTGTTCTAACTATCCCTCTGTACTTGCTTTGAGAATTCTCGAAGTGTTTGAGATAAAGGGTTTTCTTTCGGGTTTTCTTCGATTTTTTGTCCCTATAAATTTTCTGTTTTCAATTTCAGTACCTGTTTTTTTTTACAAAAGTTCATGTTTTGTGTTCCAAATGACTTTTTTTAAGGTCTTATCAGTGATATGTCATCAAAAAAAGTTGTTTGGAACACGAAACGTGAACTTTTGTAAAAAACAGGAACTGAAATTTAGAGGACCAAAAATCAAAGGAGAATTTTGGAGGGACGAAAACTGAAAGTTGGTATACTTAGAGGGGAGTAAAAACAATTTTAATACTACAAAATATAACCCATTCATATTTTTACTTCTATTTTCTGTTTATGGAATTATATAATAATACCTGTACTTGTGAAAAGTCCAATTGACTAAACAATGATAATTGTATTTTGTTACATCATAACGGCCAGTATGAATTGAGCTTATTTACTGTCATAAGTTTTATGAGACTGTTTGGGGGAACATATGGAAACAGCTTATGACATTTTTCATAAGCTTATTTTCATTAGTTCTCCAAGATAGCTTATGAAAACAACTTATATCATATCCAAAAACAATTTAACTGCATTTTATCTTTTGCTATAGAAATAGCATATGTAAGCTTATACATAAGTGCTTATCATAATAAGCAGTTGTGTAAGCTGCAAATAAGCTGTTTATCCAAACAGGGCCTAAATCTGTTCATTATCGAGTTCAAGTGTTAAAATAAAATATGTAACTGAAATAGTGATGTAGGTTATCTTTTTGTAATGCTGTGGGCATTGGCAATGACTTTTGGCCTCTGGTCTGTTTCATTGCTACTTTTCTTGCAGTTCTTCTGCACAGGTTTACTTGCCCTTTTTGTAATAGTTATTCATGATTAAATTAATATAGTTGGAACCTGGTTTTCATTTACTCGCAATTTTCTCATCAATACTATGCCATTGGCTTTGTTTATTCTCAGGATTTGAAGCAATACCCTGGTCTACGGGCTGAGGTTGGGGCTGCAGCTATTGATTCGTTAGATAGAATGAGAGATGAAAGCAAAAGGGCAACACTACAACTGGTCGATATGGAGTCTGGCTATCTGACGGTTGATTTCTTTCGGAAGCTTCCTCAAGATGTGGACAAGGGTGGCAACCCCACTCATTCAATTTTTGATAGATATAATGATTCTTATCTAAGGCGAATCGGTATGTCTTGTTAAAAGTAGTCTCAAACTTGAACGGATAGTATATGGTTGCTCTCATGGTTTAATATAGTATATCTTCTGTCAGTGTTAAATGGAACTTAAAACTGACTGTTCAATCTCACTCTGCGTATTCAGGAACAACAATTTTGTCATATGTCAATATGGTCTGCGCTACTCTACGACATTCAATTCCGAAGTCCATTGTTTATTGTCAAGTACGGGAGGCAAAAAGAAGCCTACTTGATCACTTTTTCACTGAGCTAGGAAAAATGGAGGTGAGAATAAATTTGCCTCTCCAAGTTTCTTGATTATACTTTTCATTTATTCAAAAAACTTGCTTAAAAGCAAAAAATTATTGAGCTGCTTTTAATTTAGTTGTTAAAGTTAAATAAATTAAGCGTTGTCTGCCTGTATATTCTCTTTGCAGACCAAGCGTTTGTCCTCATTACTGAATGAGGATCCTGCAATTATGGAACGTCGTAGTGGCCTCGCAAAGAGACTGGAGTTGTACCGAAGTGCCCAAGCTGAAATAGATGCAGTTGCTTGGTCTAAGTAAATGTGTATACATATCACGTTTATACTAGAGGCAGTAGTATCACCATTTAATTTTCATTCTTCGGACTGCAAGTATCTAGGAACTGATATATGTATTGTCATCTTAACTATCTTTACTACATGTCTGTGATTTTGAAAGAAGAAATTAATGATTTTTTGAGTGAGATAACTGAGTGAATTTTTCATTTTTCAGAATACCTACTGCCTTTTTTTTTTTTCTTTCCAATCTTTATATATATAAATGTTGAATAAATTTTATGAAAAAAAGGTTTTGCAAGGAATTGAACCGCGTACCATATGACTACACTTTACAATTTTTACCACTAAGCCACTTCCATTTTGATTGATATATTTTTGCTTCCAAAATTGATATACCGTACTAAAACAATTTTTTTAAGTCACAAATGCCCTAGCGGTTTCTTTTCTGATTGCAATTTCTTTTCATTATTAACAAAGAAGAAATTCAAGAACACAACTGGTAATATTATTTGGTAAGAAAACAAAGTTAATATCTTAAATTGATGTATTTTTTACAATTTTTTTATCCTTTTTGCAGTTGTTTCATAGCATAGTATTGAATGTATAATCAATATGATATTTATATTTTTCAAAACCTGTGCGATACCCGTGCATCGCATGGGTTAGAGTCTAGTATGATATAAAGTTTCTGCAGGCAATTGCTTCAAAGATGGTTTGAATTTCTACCAACTTCAGTTTTTTGTTACTTTTTATGGAGCTGTATGGACGGGTTCGTTTGAGAATTCCCTCCTGCTTTTGCTTCACAATTTTTAAAAACCAAGCAGTTTGAGAATTAATGTGGCAGTAACTTCTAAAATATCTCCCAAGTTCACATGCACCCTAATTTTCTTATGGGTTAATATGTCTATATCCCTTATAAAAAAAAAAGGTTTAGAGTACAACCCTATAATATGAAGATTCTCCACAAAATACCCCTGTAATATAAAGATTTTCCATAAAACACCCCTGACCCCATCCAGACGTTGATGTGGCATGCCACTGTGTAATTATTTTAATTTTAATTTTTTTTAAAACCTGACATGTGTGTAATTGTTTAAAAAATTATTTCTAGAAATATAAAAAGAAAATCAATTTTTTTAAAAAAACGAAAAAAAAATTGGATTTTTTTCAGAAAATTCAGAAAAAAAATATTAATTTTTTTACCAAAACATTCAAAAATTAGCTTATATTATTTTTTTGAATATTTTTGAAATTTTAATTTAATTGGGATTTTTTTTAAAAAGTTTCAAAATAGATAAGAATAGATTTAAATATTAAAAAAAGTTCCAAATTTTTTTTATATAATTTTATATAACAAATAGATAAGAATAAATTTAAATATTAAAAAAAGTTCCAAATTTTTTTTTATCCTCAATTTTTAAATATTAAAAAATATTCTCAAATATGTAACACATCGTAAAAAAAAGGCTTAAATGCTCTTTTGATCCCTTAAGTATTTAGTTGGTATCGCTTTGGTCCCTTAACTAAAAAAAAGATTGTTTGAGGATTTTAAGTTTCTTTTTAGTCTCGTTTTAGTCCCTTCCGTTAGATTTCCATTAGGGTTTAAAAAAAAAGTTAACTCATGGACACGTGTCACCTTGTCATTGGCTCTGAGATTATTTTTGAAAAGAGCATTTAAGGGACCAAAGCGATACCAACTAAATACTTAAGGGACCAAAAGAGTATTTAAGCCTAAAAAAAAATTATGGAATAAAATTTTTGAAAAAAAAAATCTAAATTTTCCTAAATTTTTACATAAACTTGTATCCAAATTTTTAAAAATAAAAATATTTTCCAATTTTTTTTTTTGTTGAGAAAATTTTAAAAACTTAAAAATCTGTTTTAAATTTCAAAAAATATTTATTCCAAATTTTCGAAAATAATTTGATTTTTTTTTTGAAATATATATTTCAAAATTTTCAAAAATAATTTCAAAAATTATGGAAAATGAAAAATTTTTGAAATATATATTTTTCGTAAATTATAAATTTTGGAATTTTCGAAAAATATATATTTCAAAATTTTTAAAAAACTAGGAAAATACTTTTCGTAACAAAAAAATTCCTGATTTTTTTAAAAAACAACCTAATAAGCTATTTTGCATAAATAAGTTGTTTTACATAAATAAAATATTTTGAATAAGTTGTTTTTTAAAGAGAGAACTTAATAAGCTATTTTTGCATAAATAAGTTGTTTTGAATAAGCTATTTTTTAAAAAAGAGGTCGTAATAAGCTGTTTTGCATAAATAAGTTGTTTTGAATTAGTTGTTTTGAAAAAAGAGATCCTAATAAGCTGTTTTGCGTAAATAGGCTGTTTTGAATAAGTTGTTTTGAAAAACGAGATCCTAATAATATGTTTTGCATAAATAAGCTATTTTGAATAAGTTGTTTTGAAAAAGAGAGATCCTGATAAGCTGCTTCGCATAAATAAGTTGTTTTGAATAAGTTTTTTTTTAAAAAAGAGATCCTAATAAGCTGTTTTGCATAAATAAGCTGTTTTGAATAAGTTATTTTGAAAAAAATAGATCCTAATAAGTTGTTTTGCATAAATAAGTTGTTTTGAATAAGTTGTCTTGAAAAAAGAGATCCTAATAAGTTGTTTTGCATAAATAAGTTGTTTTCAATAAGTTGTTTCCAAAAAAAGAGATACTGATAAGCTATTTTTCATAAATAAGCTGTTTTGAATAAGTTATTTTGAAAAATGAGATCCTAATAAGTTGTTTTGCATAAATAAGCTGTTTTGAATAAGTTGTTTTGAAAAAAGAGATCTTGATAAGCTGTTTTGAAAAATGAGATCCTAATAAGCTGTTTTGAATAAGTTATTTTGAAAAATGAGATCTTAATAAACTGTTTTGAATAAATTATTTTGAAAAATGAGATCCTAATAAGCTGTTTTGCATAAAATAAATTGTTTTTCATAAATTAAGCTATTTTAAATAAGTTGTTAAGAGATTGTAATATGTTGTTTTGAAGAAATAAGCTATTCAAGTTTTAATTTATTTTTTTTATAATAAAAGTGGTTGTATTTATTAGATAAAAAATAACCAATAAAAAATAATTCATTGGATCTTTAAAATAAGTTGGATGGTCCAACCATATTTTTTAATGGATGGATTGAATCAAATCCATTAAAAATAAATTGTTCGACGGATGGATCAAATGGATTTTATAGTGGATGGACCGGATGGATATGGGTTTGATGGATCTAATTGCCACCCCTTCTTAAAACCCTTAGAAATCAATAGCAAACTCCTCTAATTTCACTTATTTTTCTTTCCATTTTAAGTTGTACTCCTACTTTATGCCCTTTCAATTTGAGCTATTTTCATTTTTTTGATTGTTCAAATTCAGTAATTGCCATTCTCCATTGTTCAAGTTCAATATTGCCATTCTCAATTTGAACTGTTTTAATTCTATATAGTTGCAGTTTTTCAAGAATTTCCCATTTCCAATATAAAAATATGCATGTTTTGGTCAGTGCATTGATTGAATAATAAGTGGTACAAATAGATTACTCATTTTGTTAGCTGCCTTTATTATTTTCTCACTTGGATTTGATACAAGTTGGTTATTCTTCATATGTCTTTGGCTTCCTTTTCCGTGACTCATTTCCTTAATTTTCTATATTTTAGATTTCTCTTCTTTTTTGTTGTTGCTGATATCTTTCCTGTTTTAATTTGTTTTAACAAGTTTCAGATCATGGTAAACAAAGTTGTTGAGTATGAGCAAATGCTGTATGTGCATAGACAAATTAGTGGAAAATTGTAAAGTTGAGGGGTATTAGATCTCGACCCTTGCTTTCTTTTCCTCTACATTAGATCCTCGCTGATTCTGAATTCAAAAGTCAACTGCAGTTCATGGAACTTTATTATCAATTTATTTTATATCCCGATTTATGTAATTCTGTAATTTCTTTTTGTTGTTGTGCTGATTTGAAGACTGGATGAGATTTTCTGTAAAACATGTAGATCATGATACAGCATAGAGATAAATACCAGAGAATTATATTCATTTGAGTCATTTCCATTTGTTGAATGAATTTTGAGTTCTAATGATATCTAATTGCATCTACTAAATGATTTCAATATTATATTTGGAAATTCATATATTTTATTTCATTTAAATATAATTGTTATGGCATATTTAAATATCTGTTCTTTATTATAGATTGTTTCTGAACAGTTTAATAGACAAAATATTTTCTCATTGAGAGCCATATGTATATCCTATAATGTTCATATTTATAAGGTATATATGCATGTTTATTCACATTTTTAGCAATTTTTATAATATAATGTAACTCATAGAAGAAAAAAATTATAACAACAAGCTTCTGCATATCTTGGGGCAAGGATAGAGATGCATTAGAGAGCAGTATCTCTGTCATTTTGCTTTATTTTTTGTTTGCTCATTGATCAATTAATATGTTGGCACTTTTTAGCATCTTTACACTAATATTTTGGAAAGATGTTGCACGAAAAAGTGAATGAAATGCTGCATATGAAGATCAAATGGGATAGTTCTCTTGAGAACCAATTTAACTAACTTGGCTATACTGGTGTGAAGAGTGAGAGTTGCTGGTGATGAGTTTGGGATGAACAAGGGATGGTCAATTTATCTAACTTTGGCTTTGCATTTTTGTTTTAAGTATGATTAGGTGTTATATTGTGATTAATTTTTTAAAAAAAATAACGGTGCTATATTATGTAATACGTCGATACTTGGTGACAGTGGAAGAGAGTATTATACTCCCTCCTATCCTTATTATAAGAAACAATTAATTTTTTTGATTTATTGAATAATTAATGTATTTTGTTATAAATATAGACTAGATATATCACTTATACAATGAACCTAAAAAGTCAACTGTTTCTTATAATAAGAACCGGGGGGAATACTTATTTCTAATATGAATAACACTGTTAACATAATTTGCCAACCCTAATCCTAATTTTATTAGACACTGCTTTCTTTTTATTACACACTGCATATGACTTGTGCGATAGCACGGGCAGGGGATCTAGTTTATCTATGACCGCATATTATTATATACAATTCTTTTGAATGCATCAATTGGAAGGTGTGAACCACATAATTTTTGACACATTTTTGAGTTGTGTTATTTGAACATCCATATCAGTGACAACTTTTGCAACAACCAAAATTTTACAAAGAAAATGAGATATTGACACAAAAACCAAAGCAATAGAGAGAAAGTAAAAAGATAATGTGAGTGTGAGAGAGAAAATTGTCACAAAAGTTATCAAAAATGGTTGTTCAAATATCTTTTCTCTAAAATTGTACTATTAAAACACACCATAATTGTGTGAAAAGTGTTAATGGAGGGTTTTTGAATTCTTTTTACATTTTCGAAATGTATAATATAATCCGAAATTCAATAGATCGAAGTAGAAGCAAATAAATGGGATACGAATTTTTTTAAATACTAGAACGCCGACCCGTGCGCCACACGGGTCTTATGAGCCGGAATAATTTGATACACAATAAAACGAAATATGTTGGAATGGAATTTAAAAAATCAAAATACATAAACAAAATTTATCGGAGTCGCCAAAGCTATCATATTGGGAAATATCGTATCATAAACTTTTCATGTTACAACAAAGATATAAACAGTTTTTAAAGACAACATAACATATATTAGGGAGTATTATACATTTCGAAATACTTCTTTGTACACAATGTTAAACGTCGCATCAATATCTTCACCATCTTCATTATTTATCATGTGCATTCGCACGGATCGCATAACATTGAGATAATTATTTTTAGAAATGACATATAAAAGAACAATTTGAACGGTACCAAAGTAATTCAAATGCATGGATTAAATATAACTATGACAAAATATTTTTTTTCGATAAACCATCCATAGTAAAATGCAAATGATCAAATCAATGGTTAAGATTAAGATGATTAGTTATAATACTAAATATAAAGTGGAGATTGTTGAAGAACCTGGACAAAAGTGCACACATCAAATTTGACTAAAAAATCATAGACATAATTTTTACCAGGGCCGTTCCCAAAAATTTAGAGGTCCAAATATAATCTTGATAATTTTCGTTAAAAAAAATTAAATACCACTTATAGTGATAAATAATTAAGTTGTAGTTAAATATATTAGAATTGGTTCAAACATGACTTTTATTTATAGACAAATAAACATTTACCTACTAAAAATGACATTTAGTGACAAATTTTATCGCAAGTAAAAGCGTTATTTATTTTTATCCTACACTCCAACAATTATTCTCTTATCTCTACAAATATTTGAGGCCCCATAAATTGGAGGCCTGATTCCATAGAGCTCCTCGCTCTTGCCAAGGGACGGCCCAGATTTTTACTACTCTAATCATATTTGAATCTGTTTATTTGAAGCCCTTATATATTATAAGAGTAATGTGGAATACTCACTCGGGAACCTCTCTGAAAGATATTTCTCGGGACGTTTAGCAATTTCTATATTATAAAATGGAAAAACCTGCAAACACTTAAAAAAATATCATTATTAACGTAACATTTATATAAGATATTAGTTTATTTTTTATGCAAAAATCTGTTAAAATATTTACCCTGTCCATGTTGTGACAAATTACCCTATAAATGATTATTCACAATCCATGAATATATGATTGAATATTGGATATAATCTTAATTCATACACAAAGTTTGTCATTAACAACTAAAATAAAAGTAGATGAGGAATTGAAGCAGAATCAAACACCATCTTATATATGTCATGTTTCTTTATCAACAAATAAACTATCTAGTGTTGATTCTATTTCTTATTTGTATAAATAAATGGTTCCATTAGCTCCTTTCTTCAAAATACATGTCGATGCCATTCCAAATTTGGCTTGTGCTAACACCTGGAAGTAAATAACTGATCAAACAACCTGCCAATCTCAGTCTCCTCTGCTTGCTCTTTCCTTCCTCTTCTAGTCCAGCTCTTGTAAACAAAAGAACTAAAAAAATTAAGCAAGAAAAGTATTATTAAAATTATTATATATAATTAAAGTTGAAGATTATTAAGAAAATGAATGCTTGTTGAACCTCAAAATATAGACTAAATACAGAAATGTAAAGGCACCCATAACACTTCCACCAATTCCAGTTCCTAAAGTGATAGTTACTTCAGTCCCATTCTTTACCAACTTCTATTTTCAACTATTAATTTCCTCCCACGTAAAATATCAGCACAACCAATCATTCAGTTTATAGACCATAAATATTATACAAAAACTATTTTACTCATGTGCTACTTCTATGCAAACTGGGCTTTCACTACAACTAGACTCTAACCCGTGCGATGCACGGGTTTTTGTAGAGTTTCATATATAAAATATCAAATTGGCTATATTATTAATCCTAGAGTTACATTTAAACTCAGAAACAATCAAACTAAGTGACAATTAAGAGTGATTGACATGCACAATCTCAAAGAAGCAAATTAACAACGTTTAGTTTGCATCAACAAAAATTAATATGGAAATCAACAAAAATGAATATGGAGTCAAAGTCATTACTTTGCCAAAACAAAGTAATGTTATAGTCTACTACAGTGATTTTTGCAAATAAAAAGTCAGAACAAAAACTTCATGTAATATAATATAGGAGAAATAAAGAGGCCGACAAAATTACAGGAAAAAGTGAAGTTTTTAATGAAAAAATTATCATATAGATGAGTCAAATTATCTACAATTTTAAAGATGCAACTTTAATATCGTAACACGTCGTTGGCGTACACAAAAAAATATAATAATAATAAAAAAAACTACTATCAATAAAAGTACCGCTAATAATAAAAAATAACTGTTATGAGAAAGGAAACCGTTAGGGTGGTTGGGGCTTTAAAAAAAATGTTTTAGTCCTGTATTTCATTTTTGGAAGCAACAATATTTCAACCAAAATAGAAGTGGCATAGTGGTTATAGTTGTAAATTGTAAGCATATGGTACTTGGTTCGATTCCTTGCAAACTCTTTTTTTCATAAAAATTACTCAGAACCATTAAAAATGCGGGATCAAATTAAGGCAAACTTTTCAGAACTGTTTATTTTGTTAGGCAAGTCTTCTCTTATTCAGAGACGTGCCTAATTATTTTCTTTTGTTAAGTTGTATAGCGGTTGAAGCTCACACACTTTAAATATGGAGAAATATGTTTTGGGGTTCAAACTGCAACTAATGCATATATTATGCATCGTCCCTATCAATTGAATTAAGTTCACGGGAACCCATCTAATTCTAATCATATTACTTTGCTACAGTCGTAAATTGAAATTATATCGACATAATTGTTTTTTAAATTAATAAATTAACGTTTATTTTTTATGAAATAAAGATATATTTTTTGACTTTTCAATTTTAGGAAATATCATTTCATAAGAAAAAACACAATTTCATTATTTATAATAATCGTACTAATTTCCTTTAAAAAATAATTATACTAACCATTTTACATTTTACGGTAAAAAATATCAATATTCACTATTATGATTAATAAAAGTTTTAAAAATTTAAATTTTATTCGGAGACAGTTTTAATAAATAAGATTTAATTATTATGATTATAAATGATAAAATAATTATTTAAAAAAAAAAAACTCATTTGACTATTAATTTAAAGACCTGATATACAATACTCACAAATTTTAGTGTACCGGTACTCTTGTTTTACAAAATTTATAAATTAATGATTATTTTTATGAAATAAAAAGTTATTTGTCAATATTTATATTTTAGAAAACATCATATCATAAGAAAAAACATCATTTCATTGTTTATAAGGATCATATTAAATTTTTTGCATTTTGTCATAAAAAATAATCAATATTTATTGTTATGAGTAATAAAAATTCGTAAAAATTAAATTTTATTTTGTCGAAGCTTTTGGTAAATAAAATTTCATTATAATAGTTGTTAATGATAGAAAATAATTATTTTTCTTAAAAAAAAAAAAACTCACTTATTATTAATTTAATGACTCGGTACATCGATACATCCAAATTTATTAGATGTACATTAGAATTAGCCTTATATTATACTATTTTGTTTAAAAAAGCAACCTATAATTAGGAAATGAACAAGCAACTAAAAAAGTGATATGGTGTGGTCGGGTGGCATGTCAAAGACAAGTACCGGATCATACGACGTTGTTCCTCAAACTTCTCAGATCCAAAACATCTAGCAACGTTATTGTTTGGTTTCACCCTCTCTGATTCTAACGTAAGATTCCCCTCTCCATTTCTTCCATTTTTATTCACCTTCAACTTTTTTCTATCATCATTTCATGTTTTCTTATGCTTATGCAAATGCGATTCAAATCTCACATTTCAGTTTCATTTATCATTTTTTTATTACATCATTTCTAGAATTTCGTATGATAGCTATATATCTTCATTATCATATAATAACATTTCTGAGAATATTCTATGAATATTACTTTTTTTATACCGTCGTTGATTAAACGATTTACTATTGGATGTAATTTCGCGGTCAATTTTTTTTATTCTTTCAATATACGATCAAATCAAATCAAATCAAATGTGTTTCAGAATCTTTTGCTGCTGTTGACCAAAATGTGTTCTAGAATCTGAGATACCTTAAAAATCAAATTTTTAATTAAATAAAACTTGTTTTTACTAGATTTTAGTGTCGTGTTTAGATATTTTACTTGCTGTTAGGGAGATTTAGATCTCTCTTAGTTTTGCCTTGTGGGATTTTCTTGCAGCAGAGTGAATATCGCTGTTTTTTTACCCTTTATTTTAAGGAATTTGGACATTATGTTTGTTTGGGTTTATATTTTTTGTTTTTGTAGTAAATATGTATAAATGGTAGAAATTTAACATTTGGGGTTATCATCATTCCTATGTTTGGGTTTATGATTAATTTTACACAGCTTAAATTGTCAAACATGCTGCGAATTTATTGCATATTAGGCAGGATAATGGTCGTTCTGTTGTTGACATATGTTAAGAGAAATGGTCTGAAGCTTTTGTTCATGTTTTCTGTTCATATGATCAGTTATCATGTTTAGGGGGCAGATTTCATATGCATTGACATACTGAGAATCCTTTTGACTGAGTATTAATCTGTTTTTTCTTTCGTTTTTGAATTGTCTTGCGATCTCTGAAATTGCTCAGAAGAAAGGTGAAGAGGGTGCAAAGACTATCATGGCCTCTGAGAGGGAAAGTTTTGACCTCTCAGGACCTTTACATTTGACTTATGTCTTATGGTAAGATCTTCAAATAAATCTTTCATTTTGAAATTTGCTCTGCTTTATTTGTGTACTTAGTTAGCAATTCTTTTCATTATGCCTTGTGAAATTCAATTATATTGTTTCTTATCAACCTTGTCTTTTCATTATGTCTTTTATCTGATATCAGTATTAACTGCCCTCACTTTACGTAACAGTGAAACTAATATAATCATCATGTATATAATCTTTTGTTCAGATCAGTATATTGGGGAATATATGTCTTTCAAGCTCTGTTTTTCTTCTCTACATTTAAGTACTTTAGAATATACTAATTATAAAAAAAACTTGAGGCTTATAGGACATTTCAAATAGTATCCAATTTGAATCGGTTGCATTGATCTCTTGTTACTTCTCAGACGATAACTAATAGTTAACGATATGGATGACAAGATTTGAAAGTGATATTTTGTACCAAAAACAAACGTTCTACCAAGCTTCGCTCCATCCCTTTACATCAGTGTCCAATGTCACTGTAAAGAATTTGTATTGTTTCCACATTTTTCCATTATATATATCATATCTTTTTTTCCATTATACTGTTTGATTCAGGGATAATCCATATCATCGAATGTCAGTTGCTGCTTGTTTGGTCCAAGGTGTTTACATTCTAGAAAGAGACCGGCAAGAAAATCGTGAAGGTTCGGATGCTCTTGCGCCGCCTTGGTGGACATTTTTCCATTTTCAGCTGCTTCGTCCACTTGTAGATGATGTTGATTCTTCAATCTTTGGTGCAATCTATGAGTTCAAGTCTCCATCATCACAAAGTAATGATACTTTATATCGAAGTCCACGTTATGTGATTGCCTTTCGAGGAACTCTAACCAAAGCACACTCAGTTTCACGTGATGTTGAGTTAGATATCCATTTTATCCGACAGGGTCTTCATCAAACTTCACGCTCTAACATAGCTATTCAAGCTGTTCGAAACACGGTAGCAACCGTAGGTGATTCAAATGTTTGGTTAGCTGGACACTCCCTAGGCTCAGCAATGGCGTTGCTTACCGGGAAAACCATGGCCAAGAATGGCAATTTTATTGAATCTTTTCTTTTCAACCCTCCATTTGTATCTGCTCCACTCGAGAAGATTAAGGATGAAAGAGTAAAACATGGGATTCGATTCGCTGGCAGCGTGATAACAGCTGGACTCACCTTAGCTATGAAAGCCAAGCAGCAGCCGAAGGATTTAATCATCGATCCATTTACTGCTTTGTCTGCGTGGGTCCCGTGTTTGTTTGTGAATCCATCTGACCATATATGTTCAGAGTATATTGGATACTTCGAACATAGGAGAAAAATGGAGGACATTGGCGCCGGAGTGATTGAAAGGTTAGCAACTCAAAACTCACTTGGTGGCCTATTAATGGGTGCGTTTGGTAAGGAATCTGAACCGTTGCACCTCATTCCTTCAGCTTCTCTGACAGTTAATGTTTCTCCTGCATCTGATTTCAAAGAAGCTCATGGGATTCATCAGTGGTGGCAACCCGACTTGCGCCTCGAATACAAGCTCTACAATTACAAATAGTTCTTGTAATTACTATTACTATTGTAATTTATTGGGGATTTCTGATTCTGGTTTTCGTGTGAAGACTGACAAGATTCATTTAAACTAAGCAGGGCAGTTTTCTTTTGTCATTCTGTTCTGTAAAAGTTTATAGAAGATAGGTGTCTGGGGCAAAACAGTATCAATCAAGTGTTTGAACTAGCTTAGTTATTTGATTTTACTTGATACTTAAAATATTGTATAAAGTTTTTTTTTCTTCAGAAATTTGACAATTGTTTTATCTTATGGAATATTGTTATTATGGTGGGAGCGGAGATTGAACCCTCGCCTCCTTGTCACTTCACTCCTCGGCTCCAACACTCCAACCATCAAATCATTTTCATATTCTGGGGAATCCTTACCAAGAGGCTAGAGGGATGGGCATTCTCAAGCGAACGACTTTAGTGTACTTTTACTCATTCATAGGAAAATGAGTCAATTGACTCAAGTATTAAAAGTGAGAAACATGAGAAAATGCAACTTCAAAGCGATATAATTTATTTTTCTTTATAAAGGCATATGTATGCAAGTTGGTATTGTATCTTTCTTAGCTTTGAAATCAATATCCGTTAAGTTCACTTGGGACCGTAATCACTTGCGATTAAAACTCCTTTGTTTTACTTGGGTTGGATTTTAGTAGAATGAGCTAGTTAACCTACAGTCGGGATAAGTTGTAGGCCTACAGTCGGGATAAGTTGTAGGCCTAAAGCGAATTTTAAATTTAAACTCTTAAGTGTGAGAGAGAATAACATAAAAATTAAATACTTTTTAAAAATAATCAAAACATATATTGCTTGAATTACTAACATATGTTGAAAATAAGATTAATTTAAAACTTAAATGGGGATTATTTTTCTTAATAAAAACAAAATACATCTAATATGAAGGAACTCCAAAAAGGTATTAGAGGAGAATTTTGAATCACTTGGATAATTTCTTCAAATCCTGTTTGGGATGGGTGCATTAGTTGGCCATCAAGGATCTGTTTGGATAAACAATTTATGTATAAGCTTGCATAAGCTATTTTTATAGGAAAAAGTAAAATAACGTTAAATTTTTTCTGTATATGCTTTAAGTTATTTTTATAAGCTAAATTATAATATTTATGGAAATAAGTTTAAAAAACCTTATGAAAGTTGTCTTGAGTTCTCCCAAACAGTCCGACAAAACTTATGTCAGTAGAAGTTTAGAAAAGTCTTCCGAACAAGCCTCAAGTTGCTCTAGATTTAAACCTTATTTAGGCGGAGTTTGAGATAGACTCCAAAGTTGTTATTGATATGGTTAACTCTAATTCCACTCGAGTTGTGTTATTCAAACTCACCTCCAAGAGATGGTGCTGTTCTTCACCTTTATTCAAACTCTCGTGAGGTGTTTGAACATCTAAGCTTGGCTTTCAATTTTGTTTACCTATATTATAAAAAATCGATTTGATTTTCTTTTCATAATTTAAGTCTACATCAATAAAGATTTGATTTCTTAATCTATTTGCCTTAACCTTAAAAATTCAATAATAAGTTAATGAAAAGTGTACTGTTGAGAAAAAAAAACTATTTCTTTGAGCTCAATTACTATAGTTTTAGAGACATGAAGGCCATTTTTTTTCTTCTTCAAAATAGTGGCAAAATTAGACATTTAAACACCTTAATTTCTTTGAGAAATGAAAAGGTTGGGTCCAAACTACTTGTGAGGCCCTTTCATGAGCAGGAAGATGTACTATTTCATTTTGTTTGTATATATGATTGAAATTTTTGTTTTTATGTGTATAAATAAAAATGAACTAATGATGTGTGTGTGTGTGTATATATATGACTGAAGTTGGTTACTGGATGGAGATGCCAACGATAGAAAAGGATACTTGTTAACATAAATAGATACTCTGCCACACACACAAAACCAATCAACTCCCCTACAGCTGCGTCTGCCCCTTACCTATTCCAAAGCAAGGTTGGCCCCCTCTCTCTTAAATGACTTGATTTCATTCCCATATTCAAACCTCATAAGCAAAAAGTGGATGATTTTGTCAATTAGTGTCACTTTCAATGTAATGTTACATGATGAACGGGGATGTTGGGTCTCACAAGTGGGGTTAGACCATCACAACATGGGAGAATTTAGATTCAAATTCTGATTCAAAGAGGTACTTTTATATTTACCGTTCGACAAACTTTAAATATAAATAAGTTCGGCATAAAATAAGGAACTTGTATGAATAAAAAAGAGTGGCATCGAACTTTGCTTAACCAACAATTAATTAATTAACTAGCTAGCTCACAAAAGGCTAAAAAAAGAGTGTGCTTCGAGTTCCATCTTCTCTTCCGCTTCACACTCATCAATCATCCCTTTACTTAACCCCTTTAACTTGTATCGATAAAGCAAGCAACCTAAATAATCACACTTGTCTTTGTGTTGTGTCCCCACTCATTCAAACACATCAAAAATTAAAAACAAAACTAAAATTCAATATTTACAAGTTTCTATACAAACATCTTTGATCTCTGAATCCAAATTAGCAAGGGAACCACAAATTCTAAACTAAAATTGTTTCAAGAACAAACAATGTCAAAACTCTGCATTCAAAAATTTAATATTGATAACCCATTTTTACAATTTTGATTTTGATGCCTTTCTTACTCAAACATCACTAACAATTAATTACTATGATATATATCTAATTAGCAATGAAACCCTAAGACAGAACCATCACTAACAGCAATGGCAACCCTGCAACCAGTTCTAACCTTAACACGGTGAGTGAAGAAATGCAAAACCCTAACACGCCCCGCCATTTCCAACTTCGACTCAATCTCCATCGTTGGTTGAACTCTCAACCCAAAGTTAAACCCAACACCGTCACCATTTGCTAAAGTGGGACCCATATTCGGCGGTGCCGACAAAGGAAATGACTGAACTGAGAACGTTGCAGCCATGTACTGTGTTCTCCCGGCGTCGATCTGCCCGGCGGGAATGAACATGAACCCGACTTGGTTACCTGAGTAGAGGATTTCCAGAGAGCTGTCGTAGTGAGAGAAAGCAGCACGGTTAGGGTTTCTAACGGAGGCATATTGGGAGAAGGTGAAGTTGACGGTGCCGTTTATGACGGAGAAGGAGGGTAGTTGGACGGCGTTGACGGCGATCTTGGGGTCTTGTGGTTTGAAAACTGTGTAGTATACTATGAGGATGACTATGATGATGAAAATCAAGAAGATTGTGGCTACTACACATGAGGCTAGGTTGGTACGGCCGGAAGGTGGTCGTGGTCTTTTTGGTCTGGTGGTTGTGGTGGTGGTGGTGGTCGTGGGGATGATGGGTCCATCCGCCATGGCCTCCGGTGGTGGATCTTATGTGGGTTTTGTTGAGACTAAACTAAAATGTGAATGTGAAAGTGGGATGCACATAACATAGTATAAGGAAGGATGAAGTAAAAGCCAAAGATAATTTATTTGATCAAACCAAACCAAACCCCACATGTTATCACTCTCAAAAAATTAAAAAGTAAGAAATTGGTCAAGGGAGATTGAAATGAGGTTTTAACTTGTAGCGGAAAATTAAAAGTATTATTCACATATCATACTTCAATTATTTTTTTTATTTTTTTTAAATAAAAGACGGTTGATGTCCAAAAAAAAAGAGAGAGAAACTAGAGTTACAAGAGTGTTTTTAGACATGATAGTTCCAAAAGAGACATCACTAGAAGGTGTCTCTATAACATGAATGTTAAATGAATCTAGCGAGAAATTTAGGTTAGTTAGATAATCAACACTCATATTTTTCTCTCGTTGGGTATGATTGAAATGCATTTGAAAATTCAATTTTAAGAGCTCTTGAGTACGGTGCATCAAGGTGGATGGATTGCTATTGATCTTGATTTTTCATGTGATCATGTCAACCAAAGCTTTTGAGTCGTTTTCCACTTGAAGATAGTGGAAAGTGTCTCCAAGCAAACAACATTCCCTAATACATTCCCCAAATTTCAACACAAAACACATCACATTTTTCAATTTTACGAGAGTATCCTTTATACCATCTACCACATGAGTTCTGAAATAGACCACCACAACCAGCTAAATCTAAGGAATCCTTGCATGCTCCGTTGCAATCAAGCTTAATCCATCCCTCCTGAGGTCTTTTCCAAGCAATAAAAATAGTGCCGTATTGATGAGTTTTCAAAGGATAATGGCTGTAGTTGTCAACGACTTCAACTATTTTGAGAATAGTATAAGTTGGGTTACTCGGACGGCGAAAATCATCCTCAAAAATAGTTTTATTCCTCCGCATTCACATGTACAGCAAGCCTCCAAACAAATGATAACCCAAAACGAAAACCCCATCTAAACATTTTCTTCTATTAAAGCTTGAATCACAAGTTTTTTCATTAATTAATAATCTAGTTATAATATCGTATTCTTCCTCAACAACGCTGTCTATGGAAAATGATACCCTCCTGTAACCTTTTTTTTCCTAACAATGCAGGAAAAGTTTTAGTCTCGCCATGAAATGACCTCACCCGTTCCCTTACACCTTTCACTTTACAGTCTAAAAAATAGAGAAGAACTACATTGAGCATGCTTTTTTGTTTAGGTTAAATATTAGGTTAGTAGAGTAGGTTGATGAATCACACTTCATACTAATGAATCAGTAAACATTAAGGATAAATAGAAAAATGAGTGCCTAAGCTGGAATAAGAAAGTAACCTACAGGCAAAGATATGTTAAGACTAGACAGAGTAACTGTTATTGCAAGGATTATTGATATTGCTATTACTACTTTGTCAAGTCTTATGCTACTTGAACAATTGGTTAATTTTGTCATCAAATGAGAAATAAAAGTTAAGCATGATCAAATTGATTCTCACAATTGAGATAGTTGAAGTGGACGATTAACCAATTTGAGATATTATTTGTTGAAAAAAACTGCATGCACATGCCAACGAACTTAGCTTACCCACACATTCAAGGATATTTGATAGAATACACATGAGCACAACACAGAGAAAGTGGTACGACACACAAGAACCATTCTGGTTAAGCAGCTATTGCCTACTTCGAAAGAAAAATCCCACCAACAAAATGTATTAACCATCCATCTCAAATATGATTGCAACAATTGTAACTTATCTATCCCAAACTGTGCAACAACCTATAAACTTGAATACCAGGGTCAAGAGTTACAAATCGTGAAGACGCACTCATATCACTACAAATGATGACCTACTCAGTAGTCTTCTCTGATATGGTTAGAGATGCTACACTCATCATCACAAACCCATATTTATAGAAGACACATTCCTGAGTCGGGCGTTATTATTCATGCATTCCCCTACTCCAAAAAAAAAAAATGAGGATGGAATGAGAGAGAAAATGAAGAGGGAAAAAAACTGAAAAATTAGATGATAGATAGGGATGAAGAGGGGGATAGATGTGATGTAGTGGAATTCTCCAAAGGGTCAAGATACATCTCTCACCTATTAATTTACTTCTTAAATCTTCACCACTTACATTTATTTAAAAATTTGAATTGATTTTTCATCACTATTTGTGATTTGAAATCCATTAACTTGTCTGTAAATTAAATTAGCTTTGCACTTTCTTCTTCATCCATAATTCTATGTTATGTTTTGAAGATAGAGTTAAACCATTAGTATTCCTTGATTTATTAAATCAACAATAATTCTTCTTGCAATATAATTTACCCAATTTCTTAGTGCAATTATGGATTATAAAGGAATGAACTCTTCTTCCCTCACTCATTTTATGTTGAGAAGCACATATTCTAACATTTCCCCCTCATAATCCTAACAATGATCCTTGAAGAAAATTGAATATTGTTTTGGCTGGAAAAGTCACAATGAAGCTGACAGAGAAAGGTTTTACCATATATCTAGCTCGGGTGAAATATAGTTAGGCCAGATATATTTGGCATGGAATACCACCCGTGGTTACAAACAAAGTACCACAACAAATAGACATATGTGTTATACGGTAAGAAACTGCACAGTTCTATTATTTTTGTAACAAAAATATCACGGGTTAGTTTTAATTATAAGACTACTTTAGAAGCAAAACATAAACACCTAACAAATCACATTTATTATGTACAAATGACAGATCCAATTACTTTGTCAAGCATCTACAATCAATCCTAAGAATCTCATCTTAGTATAAATCATCTTATTCAGACCTTTTGATTTAAGTTAAACCTGTCAGTACAATCCTGAAAAAGTACAATTCTGAAAGAAAAAAAACAGTTCAAAGAAGCCAGAAATAAAAAAGAGCTTCAGGTGTCCAGGGCACATCAATCAAGCCACGAGATTTTGTATGCAGTCCATCCAAAAATGGACTAGAGTCGTTCAATGAATTACATTGCATACAGATATTACCTTCTCAATATATAAATCAGAAAAGGAAAAATGTCTACTTAGTGAGCTTATCAAGACGGGAATCCATGATTCGGGAGACAGATTCAAGAAATGCTGATTCCTCCATGCCATGAAGCAAGGAATCTTGTGCTTCGCTTATAATTTCCTCAATTACAGATTCCTTGTTTAAATTTTCCCGACACATGATGCTTCCAATTGCATAGGGAGTAAGACCTCTCTCAACCCCTTTCTTCAGTAGCATTGTGGAAATGCGAAGTGTCCGTGCAGACTGAAGCGGAATATCCCATCCATAAAGTTTCAAAAGTTCAATGTCTTTTTCAGCATCCAATGCATTGATATAATCAACCGTCTCGGGTGAGTAAGGCTGACGTGCTTGTGGCCAGTAAAGCCAATCAAATGTGCAATCTTCAAACTGCAGAGAAAACAACCATATGATTCCACATTAAATTAATGCGAAGAATCTTAAATTTTAACGGGAGGTGGACTAATATGGATCAATGCAAATCCCGACTAATATGGATCAATGCGAAGAATCTTAAATTTTAACAGGAGGTGGATAATATGGATCAATGCAAATCCCGACTAATAGAATACATTAGCTAATTAAAACAAATTTAGCTTCAATTTGCAATGCATGTTCAACAAATAATTTTGTAAGAATATATCATGCCAGGCAATTCAATCAACTCTCAAAAATTAGAAGAAATACTTTGCTTACTTTATCTGGTAGACAATAGCCATGATCAATAGGAATGAGCTTAATCTGGCCACCTGCCTCCTTTCTGATCAAAATATTTCCGGCATGTCTGTCTGCATTGGCTATTCTAATATCAAGCACAGTTATCTTATGAACATCCTCCACCGGAAACGCCCCAGGTCCAATGTCCTCACAACTACCATCATTATTCACAAACTTCTGTAATGATCCGATCTTAACATGTTTTGATGAGCAAGCATAACCATTTGGGTGGTGAAACTCTTTGTGTAAGCACTGCACCATAACAGTAGGAGGAACACCAGAAAACCCAATTTCTTCACCTGTCACCAAACGCGGTCCACTCCTTGGATGATCTAACACATAAGCTGCAACCTCCCTCAAAGCTCCTTCTCCCACCCTTGTTCCTCTTTTTAAACCTTCGCCGTTTGATGAACTTGGTAGGCCTCTTGGGTTGTTCACAGCCATAGGTTCCTCATCCAAGGGCTTGAAAACTGAAACATGCCGCTGACCTATTGAATCTTGCATAAAATAAGTCCCTCCTGTTCCTTCCGAGGACCTAATAGGATGATTTCCTTTCTTCAAACCCTCGTATGTGGAGTTGATCAAGTCCCAATGGAAAGGCAAAAAATTGATCTTGGGATTCACAACAATAGGTTCCAACCAGAAATCAACACCAGGTGGTATCTTTGCTATCTGAATCTGTTTGTTCCTATTATTATTATTATTATTACTATTATTATTATTACCTTCTACTTGTAATTGTAATGCTCTTTGATCGATTCTGTCCTCCGCTATCGAAGCTTCAAGAGAAAGCTTCAAATCATTGTGAATAGCCGTAGTTCTAACCTTAACAGATTTTTTAATAATCAAATGAACTACATCATCATCGCCTTTACATATATCATGAAAGAGAATCTGATCATCAAGCTCTTCATCATTACAAAAAAGCTCTTGTTCCTCAAGATCAATAAAACCTTCCCCCTTTTTCCTAATCCTTTGTTTAAGATACCCCACATTCCTACGCCTATCAATATGAAACTCAAATTCCTTACCAGAAACCGTCCTAACAACAATAAAAAGAAGATCCGAAAGGCGTAAAATCAAATGAAGAGCATTGCCATCGGCGACACCATACTCCTTAATAAGTGTATTGTTACGCGCAAGCTCTCTGCCACCAAAAACTAGCTTCTGTTTCTTCACCACAAAACCTTTACATTGCTGAATCCTCAATTTGACAGAAGCAATTGAATCAGACTCCAAAACACGCATCGGTGTAGTAACACTATCAACTGTTAGGTAAATCAGGATTGGATCAACAGAACAATGCTCTGATTGACCTTCCCAATATACCCTCTCGTTGCAAATTGAACTCAATGCAACCGACATATTTCAATTTCAATGTCGAAACCCTAAAATTTTTCTTTCTTTTGGGTAACAAAAAAAAAACTACTTTTTGCTAATTTCTTACTTGAATTATTGTTACATAATGAAAAAGATTAACAATTAACAAGCAAGAAGAAAGAAAAAGAAAAAAAAAGTCTTTTTTTTTGTTGTTTTGTAAAGATCCCAAATTAATAAAAAAAAAAAACCTAATCTAAGAAATAAAATATATACTTATGATCAAGAGATAGTGAAATAGAAAACCAAGAAAGGGATCGGTGAAAAAAGAATGTATGGTGCAGTGCTGGCTCTCGAAAAAGATGAAAAAACAAATGAAAGCAATGCGAGAGGGGATTCTAACCGAAAGGGAAGAACCAAAGGAGAATGAAGGAGGAAGAATAGCTTATGAATGGAAGCGATTCCGAGAAAGTTGTGAATAATTTATAATCTGTGAGGGAGAGACTTTTTCTCTACCGATAAAATTGAACGATGCTTCAAACACAAACACAAACACAGACACAAACACGAGAGTGTGTGTGTGTGTAAAAATCGTCTAAAAATAAGAGAAAGAAAGAGAGTGTTATAATAGCCGTTGTTACCTTTATATAAAGTTTTGAGATAAAACCAAACCCTTGTCCTCTTTCATAAACCCAAAATCTATTTCATTAAATTTATTTAATTCAGCCTAAATTTAAATCTAATTAAATGTTATTAATTTTCCATTGATCTAGAATTTTCTTGTAAGTACTACTAGCAATGGATTGTGGTTTTGATTGGTTTTTGAGGCAAAAACAAATCTCATATAAATTAATATATCTTATTCAATTTTGGATGTTTAATTTAAAAAATTGATTCTATCCAATTTAATGCGATTTATTTTAGATTAGTTTTTTTATATCCAAATTACAAATTGTAATGTTTTTGTTAATAATAATATTGTAAAGACATGGTAAAATAAAGGCTTAATTGCAGTTTTAGCCCTCTAACTTTCTCAAAGTTGCGATTTTGGCCCCTTAAGAAAAAAAAACTACAAAACAGCCCCCTAAGTTTTGCAACTGTAGCAGTTTTGGCCCCCAAGGCACAAAAAAAATAAAAAAAATAACCCGTAGCACCTCACTTAGGGTGCCACGTCAGCGTAGACCGAGTCAATATCAGTCTTGGGGACCAAAACTGCTACAGTTGCAAAACTTAGGGGGCTGTTTTGTAGTTTTTTCCTTAGGGGGCCAAAATCGCAACTTTGTGAAAGTTAAGAGGCTAAAACTGCAATTAAGCCAAAAATAAATTATAAAGACACGGTAAAATAATAAATCTGATGCAAAATATAACATATAATAGATTAAAAATTATTATTACGGAAAGAAAATCATCGATTATGTTTTATTCTGTGTAGACCAGTACACAACTAAAAGGACTAATCACTTGAACAGGGTAAGATCGCAATAGGTATAAAAAATGTCTCTGAAGAAATTTAACATTGTTACATTTTCAAAGCGATTATGTTTGTAACATGTAAAATAGTAAAAAAAACAAATAGTACTAAAAAAGTATATTAATTCAATGAATAGTATTAAAAAAAAGTATAAATCAATTAATACTATTAATGTAATATATCATACTAACAAAAAAAAGTTAAAATAAAAGTAAGTTGTTTGGTTCAGTTTTAAGAAATCAATCTAAAATTTGATATGATCCGAGCAGTTTTTATGAAAGAGGGCTCAAACACATATAATGATATTCAACTTTGTGCAATTTTTGATATCCTTAAATAAGTCAATTATGGTTTTTTTATCTATTTACTTTTCTACTTTGCTTGCTCTTTTATGTGTTTTTTTTTGTTTTAAAAAAATATGTTATGGAGTTTGAAATTTTAACCTTTACGCTAATTGGTGTTCTTTTTGTGTGTGTGGGTGTGCGTCCTCACATTTTTTAGACATAGCCCTGTATAAGGATGACCTTGAACATATGCGGGAGTGGTGGCGACTCAGGACTTTTTTTTTTGCATCAAAATTATTATTTTTATTTTATAGTTGGTACTATATGTATGTATGTATATATGTGTGTGCATATATATATATATATATATATATA